>ERZ1740062.20-NODE-20-length-130476-cov-7.575459_pt1 | contig 130476 bp, 137 predicted proteins | sample MGYA00581741_ERZ1740062 | MGnify/ENA primary metagenome ERZ1740062 (study PRJEB43018, sample SAMN04849747) | marine metagenome | isolation source: floating plastic debris | place: Pacific Ocean | collected 2008-09-01 | study: EMG produced TPA metagenomics...
CTGGCCGCCACCGCGCCGACCTGGGTGGCGCGCGACCGCGTCGACGGCGCCAAGGAGGCCGTCGAAGAAGGCGCCGAGATCATCGTCATGGACGACGGTTTTCAGAACCCCGGCCTGAAGAAGGACCTGTCGCTGCTGGTGATCGATGCCGCCACCGGTTTCGGCAACGGCCGGGTGATGCCCGCCGGCCCGCTGCGCGAAACCGTGGCCAGCGGCCTGGCCCGGGCCGATGCCGTGGTGCTGATCGGCGAAGAGGATATCGGCGAGGCCGGGAACGGTCTCTTCGGCGGCCTGCCGGTGCTGCGCGCGCGCCTTCAGCCACGCGACACCGCCCTCGCGGGACAAAAGGTCTATGCCTTCGCCGGCATCGGCCGGCCCGGAAAGTTCTTCGATACGCTGAACGCCCTCGGCGCCCAGGTCGCCGGGCGCGAGGCCTTTGCCGATCACCAGCCCTACAACGCGGCCACGCTGGACCGCCTGCGTGCTGCCGCCCAGGCGACCGGCGCCCGGCTGGTCACCACCGCCAAGGACGCCGCCCGGCTCGGCGCCCTGCGCACGCCGGACATCGCCGTGCTTGACGTCGTGCTGGACTGGGAGGACAAGGGCGCCCTGCTTCGCCTGCTGGAGCAACACCTGCCCTCAGGCGGGCCATCTGCCGGGCCGCCTGCAAGGCCTCCTGCAAAACCAAGTGCAAGGAACGACGCCTCATGACCGGCTGGGCCCACAAGCACCGCCCCTGGCGCAAGGCCCTGCGCAGCATCCGCCACGCCGCCGAGGCACTGCTGCAGTTCCTCGTCATGGGTTTTTTCTGGCTGCTGCCGGTCGACCTCGCCTCCTACCTGGGTGGCTGGATCACGCGCCAGATCGGCACGCGCCTTTCGATCAGCAAGCGGGCCCTGAAACACCTGCGCCTCGCCTTCCCCGACATGGCGGAGGCCGAGCGCAAACGCATCGTCGCCGGCATGTGGGACAACCTTGGCCGCATGATCGCCGAGTATCCGCACCTCGGCGCCATCGCCGATCCCAAGTCGGGCCGCGTCGAGGTGCTGCATGCCGAACGCATGGTCGGCGTGCAGCAGGGTGGACGTCCCTTCATCGGCTTTTCCGCCCACATGGCGAACTTCGAGCTGATGCCGATCGTCGCCTACAACCACGGCCTCAACCTCACCGTCGTCTCGCGCCCGGTGAACAACCCCTTCATCCAGCGCATCCTGCTGTATTTCCGCGAACGGCCCACCGGCAACTGGGGCAAGGTCCCCAAGGGCATCGAAGGCGGCCGGCAGACCGTGAAGCTGCTGGACCAGGGCCTCAACCTCGGCGTCCTGGTCGATCAGCGCACCAGCCAGGGCGTCGCCCTGCCGCTGTTCGGCCACCCGGCGCGCACCACCCTGGGCATCGCCAAACTGGCCATCGACAAGAACCTGCCGATCGTGCCGGTGCACCTGGAACGCCTGGGCGGCGCCCGCTTCCGCATCACCCTGGAGGAGCCGGTCGGCCACCCCGACCTGGGCGACCGCCAGGAAGAAGCCAAGGCGATGATGACCGAGGTGAACCGCACCATCGAACGTTGGGCCCGCCACCGCCCGGAAGACTGGCTGTGGCTGCACAGACGGTGGGACCGGCCTTAGACTGACCTCACTCCCCTCCCACATCCACAACTGTCGTCCCGGCACTTGATACCGGGACCCATTGCCCGGGCCGATCAGCCCGCCTCAAAGGATAGGGAGCAGCTTTCCGCCGACGCCAATGGATCCCGGGGTCAAGCCCCGGGATGACGGCGGTGATTTTTGCAGTAGCTAAGCGAAGCGGGAGGCTGAGGGGTTCGCGCCGCTTACTCGGTTTTCGGCATCGGCGGAACCAGCAGCGTCGGGTCGATGCGCTCGTCGTGCCAGTTCATGCGCCAGTCGAGATGCGGGCCGGTGACCCGGCCGGACTTGCCCATCAAGGCCACCACCTCGCCCTGCTTCACGTGCTGACCCTGCTTCACCAGGATCTTCGACAGGTGCAGGAAGGTGGAACTGAGGCCATGGCCGTGGTCCATGATCAGCGTCGCACCGGAAAAGTACATATCGGGATGGGCGAGCGTCACCACCGCGTCCGCCGGCGCCTTCACCGGGGTGCCGACCGGGCCCGCCACGTCGACGCCGTAGTGCGGCTGGCGCGGTTCGCCGTTCAGGATCCGCTGAGAGCCGTAGACACCGGAGATCGGGCCCAGCACCGGCCAGGCGAAACCGCTGTCGAAGTCGGTCTCCGGCCGGTCGGCCTCGCGCGCTTTGGCTGCCGCCGCCGCATCGGCGTGGATGCGGTCGAGCACCTCCTTGGGCGGGCTGACGTAGTCCTTTTTGATGCCGTCGATGCGCTGGATGTCGTAATCGCGCTGCGCCACCGCCAGTTCGCGCGTCTCCACCGTGCCGTCAGGCGCGGTCACCGCCAGCGTCGCCGTCGCCGCCGCGTCGCGGCCGAAGCCGAAAATGAAGCGGCCGTCGGAGGTCATGCGCAGCGGCTTGCCGTCCAGCGTTGCCGCGGCCCCCGGCACGCTCTGGCCGAAGACGAGGCCGCCCTGGGTGAAGGCGCCCTTCAGCGTCACCTCCGCCGCCCGGACCGGCCCCGCGGCCTGCACGGCGGCAAAACAAAGCAGCGCGATGAAGAACGGGCGAATCATAGCAGTGAGCGACCTTTACAAGAGGGAACCCTGGGGATCGTCGGACCTGGGAGTCTTCTTCGCCGCGGCGGGCCTGGCCGCCGGTTTCGGCGGTACGGGCTGCGGCGTGGTGGCCGGCACCGGCTGATCGGCGCCGCCGGTCGCCGCCGCACGGCCGCTGGCAAACTCAAGCTCCAGCGCCAGACCGGGCGTCACGCCGTCGGGATTGGTGATGGCGCCCTCGGGGCCACGCACCACGGCATAGCCGCGCTGCAGCACCTTCTTGTAGGACACGCTCTCCAACACCCGGTTAAGGCCGTCGAGATCGCGCCGGCGGTCGCCGAGCAGGCGCGGGCGCACCATCTCCAGCCGCCCGGCCGGCCCCGAGAGCTGCTCCGCCTTCACCGCCAGCATCTGGCGCGGATGCGGCAGCCCGGCGTGCAGGCGGTCGACCCGTGCCTGGCGGTCCTTCACCAGCGCACTCCAGGCGCCCTTCAGACGCTCGGCGCGTTCGTCGAGACGCTGGCTCATATCCTCCAACAGGCGCTTCGGGTCGATCAGGCCGCGCCCGAGGCCTTCCAGCCGCTCGCGCCGCTCCGCCACCATGCGCGTGGCGGCACCCAGCAGGCGGCGTTCCAATTCGCCGGTCTGGATCAGCAACTCGCGGCGCACCGGCACCGCCATCTCGGCGGCGGCGCTCGGCGTCGGCGCCCGGCGGTCGGCGGCATAGTCGATGAGGGTGGTATCGGTCTCGTGGCCGACGGCGGAGATCAGCGGGATCGCCGATTCGGCGGCGGCGCGTACCACGACCTCCTCATTGAAGGCCCAGAGATCCTCCAGGGAGCCGCCGCCGCGCGCCACGATCAGCAGGTCCGGGCGCGGCAGCTTGCCGCCGGTTTCCGGGAAAGCATTGAAGCCGCGGATGGCGGCGGCGACCTGCTCGGCCGCCCCTTCGCCCTGCACCAGCACCGGCCACACCAGCACATGGCGCGGGAAGCGGGCGGCCAGGCGATGCAGGATGTCGCGGATGACCGCGCCGGTTGGCGAGGTGACCACGCCGATGACCCGCGGCAGGAAGGGCAGCGCCCGTTTGCGGTCCGCGTCGAAGAGGCCCTCTTCGGCCAGCTTGCGGCGGCGGTCCTCCAGCAGCTTCAGGAGAGCACCCTCGCCGGCCAGTTCCAGCGATTCGACGACGATCTGGTACTTGGAGCGGCCCGGATAACTGGTGACCCGCCCGACGGCGATCACCTCCATGCCGTCTTCCGGCTTGATCGACAGCTTGCCGGCGTTGCCGCGCCAGCAGACGGCGTCGAGCACTGCGTCGGCGTCCTTCAGGGCCATGTAGAGGTGGCCGGAGGCGGCGCGCTTGAAACCGGAGATTTCGCCGCGCACGCGCACCCGCTCGAAGGTGCCCTCGAGGGTACGCTTCACGGCCATGGAGATCTCGGAGACCGAGAACTCAGGCACGTTCCCCGGCGCGTTTCCGGAAGAGGCGCCGCCGCCGGCGGCAGAATCTGGATAAAAATCGGTCATGGCTGCTGTGCGCTATGCTACAAGAGCGCCGCCGTGCAGGCCATGGCGGAGACAGCCGTTTGACGAAGAATCTGGAGGCAGCATGAAGGTCCTGGTCGTTGGTGGTGGCGGGCGCGAGCACGCCCTGTGCTGGACCATCGCCGCCTCTCCCCTCTGCCACAAGCTGTACTGCGCGCCCGGCAATGCCGGTATCGCCAAGGAGGCCGAGTGCGTGCCGCTGGCCGCCGACGACATCGAGGGCATCCTCGCCTTCGTGCGGAAGCAGGCCATCGACTTCGTGGTGGTCGGACCCGAGGGGCCGCTGGTGCTGGGCCTGGTCGACCGCCTGGCCGAAGTCGGCGTGAAGGCCTTCGGCCCCAGCGCCGCCGCCGCGCAGTTGGAGGGCTCCAAAGGCTTCACCAAGGATCTCTGCGCCAAATACGACATCCCGACCGCCGCCTACGCGCGCTTCACCGACGCCGAGGCCGCCAAGGCCTACGTGCGCAGCCAAGGCGCGCCCATCGTGGTGAAGGCAGACGGCCTCGCCGCCGGCAAGGGCGTCACCGTCGCCATGACAGAGGCCGAGGCACTGGCCGCCATCGACGAGGCCATGGACGGCGGCGCCTTCGGCGAAGCCGGGGCCGAACTGGTTATCGAGGCCTTCCTGGAAGGCGAGGAGGCGAGCTTCTTCGCCCTGGTCGACGGCGAGACCGCCCTGCCCCTGGCGACCGCGCAGGACCATAAGCGCGCCTATGACTGCGACGAAGGCCCCAACACCGGCGGCAGGGGCGCCTACTCCCCGGCACCGGTGATGACCCAGGCGATGATCGACCGGACCATGGAGACGATCGTCAGGCCGACCGTCGCGGCGATGAAGGCCGAAGGCATCCCCTTTAAGGGCGTGCTCTTTGCCGGGCTGATGATCACCGACAAGGGCCCGGAGCTGATCGAATACAACACGCGCTTCGGCGATCCCGAATGCCAGGTGATCCTCATGCGCCTGATGTCCGACCTGCTGCCGGCGCTGATCGCCTGCGCCGACGGCGTTCTCGCCAGCTTCGACCTGCGCTGGTACGACGAGGCGGCGCTGACCGTGGTGATGGCCGCCAGGGGCTATCCCGGGACCTACGACAAGGGCACGGTCATCCGCAACCTGGAGCACGCCGGCGGCAACTCCGACGATGTGAAGGTGTTTCACGCCGGCACCAAGACCGGCCCGGACGGCGAGGTCCTGGCGGTGGGCGGCCGCGTCCTGAACGTCACCGCCATGGCGCCGACCATCAAGGAAGCGCAGCAACGCGCCTACGCGGCCATCGACCGCATCGACTGGCCCGAAGGCTTCTGCCGCCGCGACATCGGCTGGCGCGCGGTCGAACGCGGCTAGATCCCCCGTGACCACACGCCACGACGTCCCCGTCCTGACCACCGAGCGCTTGGTGCTGCGCGGCCACACCGCCGACGACTTCACCGACTATGCCGCCCTGCGCGCCGACCCCGAGGTGGTCCGCTACATCACCGGCAAACCCTCGACGCCGTCGGAGAGTTGGTCGCGCCTGCAAAGCAGCGCCGGCCATTGGGCCCTGCTCGGCTTCGGGTTCTGGGCGGTGGAGGAACGCGCCAGCGGGCGCTTCGTCGGCGAGGTCGGCCTGGGCGACTTCAAACGCGACATCGAACCGGGCTTCGACGGCGCGCCGGAAGCCGGCTGGGTGCTGGCGCCCTGGAGTCACGGCAAGGGCTATGCCACCGAAGCGGTCAAAGCGGCGCTGGCCTGGGGCGAACAGAGCCTCGCCATGACACGCTGCGTCTGCATGATCGATCCCGTCCACGCCGCCTCGCTGCGCGTCGCCGAGAAATGCGGCTTCACACCCTTTGCCGAGACGACGTTCAAGGAATCGCCGGTGGTTTTGCTGGAACGGCTGAAATAGCCCCCTAGCCCACCAATTCCGCAACGTTGTTGGGCAGCGCGAAGGCGGCCTGGTGGTCGGCTGGATTGTAGTAGCGCGTGGCGACGCCCGACTCTTTGTACCGCCGCTCCAGCGTTTCGACACTCACCTGCCGCTTCGCCGCATCGTCGCTGCCCCAGCCGAAGGCCATGGGACCGCCGGTATAGCTGGGCACCGTCGCCAGGTAGCAGGTGGCATCGGCGAACAGCGCCTTGAAAGCGCGCATTGTGTTCTGGAGTTCGTTGCCCTGCAGGAAGGGCACGCCGTTCTGGGTGACGAGAAGGCCGCCCGGCGCAAGACAGGCCTTTGCCTTGCCGTAGAAGGTGTCGGTGAACAGCACCTCGCCGGGGCCGACCGGATCGGTCGAGTCGACGATGACGACGTCGTAGCGTTCCTCGCCCTTGGCCGCACAATCGGCGACGAAGTCGACGCCGTCGGCGATCACCAGGTCCAGGCGCGGATCGTCGTAGGCGTTCTTGCAGATCGACGACAGGTACTGTTTGGAAAAGTCGATCACGCCGGCGTCGATCTCGACCTGGGTCACCTTCTCGATGTCGGGGTGCTTCAGCACCTCTTCCAGCATGCCGCCGTCACCGCCGCCGACGATCAGCACCTTCCGGGCCGCGCCGTGAGCGAGGATCGGCAGGTGGGCGAGCATCTCGTGATAGATGAACTCGTCACCCTCCGTCACCTGCACCACGCCGTCCAGCGTCAGCACGCGGCCGAAGATGGCGTTCTCGAACAGCACGAGCCGCTGATGGTCCGTCTCGCTGTCGTAGAGAACCTTATCGGCCTTGAGCCCCGTCCGGAAATCGGCGTGCAGCGTCTCGTCGATCCAGCGGCTCACAGGCCGCGGCCCCGCCGGTGCTCCTCGACACCAACGTGGGACGGCGTGAAACGCTGGCGCAGCACCTCCACGGCGCGATGCGGCTTGGCCGCGCCGCACATGAAGATGTCGAGCGCGGCATAGCCGGATTCAGGCCAGGAATGGATCGAGATGTGTGATTCCGCCAGCACCGCGACGCCGGAGATCCCGTCGTTCGGCGTGAAGTGATGCAGGTGGATGTGCAGCAGCGTCGCCTCGGCAGCCTCGACGCAGTCACGCAAGGTCTCTTCGACGTAAGCGAGATCGTTGATCCCCTCAGCGCCCCAAAGATCGACGATCAGATGCGTGCCGGCAAAGCGTTCGCCGTCACGCTCGATAAAGAAATCCTTACGCTCCTCGTCCTCGAAGGACGGCTGAGCGGGTGTGTTCTGTTCTTCCGTTTTGGAGGCGCTTGGGTTCTCGTCCAAGTCGATCCCCAGTTGGAAGAGGGCGCGTGTGCGTGCCATCGGTCCTCCAACGCAACCAGCAGATTGACCCAGCAAAAAAACTGAGGGGCGCGTTGTCGCGTTTTTCGGCCTCTCAATGCAAGGAAAAATTTGGTTTTCCTGTAGAGGAATCAACACGAAGCGCCATCGTTAACCCTGAGATGGTTCCGCCGGAGGCACGCCCTATCTTGCATTCCCGCAGCGGATCGCCTATCAGATCACCGGTTCGTAGGGGAGTAGCCGCCTCGATTTCACAGCCGTGACTGACGCTGTGATCTACGAGGCCCCGCATCAACAGACTTGGACCGGCGCGCGCTGCGCCGGGACATGGTGCGGGGAGATCTTTTGGATTTGGCGAGACCTATGACGTTCCGCGGGGCAACAAGGAGCCGGCCCGCGCGGTGCGTCATAGCGTGTTGCCGGCTCCGGAGAGATCAAAAAAATGTCCCAAATCCTTGCCATTTTCGCGACCGTCTTCCTGGCGGAACTGGGCGACAAGACCCAGCTGGCCACCGTGCTCTTCGCCGCCGGCAAAGAGACGCCGCCGACCATGGTCTTCCTTGCCGCCGCCGCCGCCCTGGTGCTGTCGACCGCCCTGGCTGTCGTCCTCGGCATCGCCGCCGAGCGCTATCTCGCGGTGCTGCCGCTGAAGCTCATCGCCGGCACCGGTTTCGTTGTCCTCGGCCTGTGGACCATCTGGGACCACCTGAGCGCGGCCCCAACCGCCTGACCGCTATTTCAGGGCATCGAGGTTCAGTTCGGCCTTGTCGCCGAGCCAGATCGCGTAGTCGCGGTGGTCGGGCAGGTCGTCGCCGGTTTCCGGATGGGCGAAGATCGTCAGGCCGCCGCGATTGAGCGCCAGCCAGGGCAGGATCTCGGCGAAGAGTTCCGGGCCGAAAGCGATCTGGTAGCTCCAGTGGGGATGCGGGCCGACCGGACGGTCGTGCCAGCGGCCCAGGCGCACGTCGAAGCGCGCCTCGATGGCCTCGCGCAGGGCGGCTGCGGCGGGCTTGGTCTGCGCGTCGTAGTAGATGTGGGCGTGATAACCGGTGATCGAGTGGATGTCTTTCATCGTCGCGTTCCTCAACGGCGGGCCTGGAAGAAATCGCGCAGCAGCGCGGCGCAGGCCTGTTCCTGCACGCCGCCAACGACGTCGGGCCGGTGGTGGCAGGTCGGCTGCTGGAAGATGCGCGCGCCGTGGTCGACGCCACCGCCCTTGGGATCGTAGGCGCCGAACACGACGCGGCGCAGCCGGGCGAAGGCAATCGCCTGGGCGCACATGGGACAGGGCTCCAGGGTCACGTAGAGATCGGCCCCGGTCAGCCGCTTCAGTCCGCTGGCCGCCGCCGCGGCGCGGATCGCCAGCAGCTCGGCATGGGCGGTGGGATCGCTGTCGCGCTCCACCCGGTTGTGCGCCCGGGCCAGGATTTCACCGCTGGCGGCATCGACCAGCACCGCGCCGACCGGCACCTCGCCGGCCCCGGCGGCCAGGCGGGCCTCGGCCAGGGCGGCGCCCATATGGTCGGGCCTGGGGTGGTCGGGCCTGGAATGGTCGGGCCTGGGGGTCTTTTCCGGTGTTTCCATGGCGCGCGAGCCTGCCCGCAGCGGCGGAACCGGTCAAGGCCGCTGCGCCGCCAGGCCCGGCCCCACCTCGGGAGCGTCCGGCCGGAGGTCCGGGAGCCCGTCTGGGGACCGCCTGGGAGATTGCTTTAGGTCATTGTCCGGCGGCGGATTGCTTCCTATGCTTTTACTGAAACAGCGTGAGAACAAGGAGCCCCACCCATGGCAAGAACCCAAGAGGCCGATCCGGAAATCAGCCTGGAAATCGAACCGACGACGGTCGCCTTCCTGATTGCCAAGGCGCGCGCCTTCGACGCCAAGGTGGCCCCGGCCGACCGTGACGAGATCGCCCAGCCCGGCGAGGACGAAGATCACGACGCCCTGGAGGACTACGGCGACGACCCGGTAGCCCAGGAGATCCGCGAAGTCGTCGACGACCTGAACGTGGACGAGCAGATTGAACTGGTGGCGATGACCTGGGTCGGACGCGGCGATTTCTCGGTCGACGAATGGGACGAAGCCCTGGAAGCCGCCGGCGAGCGCCGATTAGGCAAGACCTCCAAGTACCTGCTGGGCATGCCCCTGCTGGGCGATATGCTGGAGGAGGGCTTCGTGGCGCTGGGCTATTCCCTGGAGGACTACGAGGTCCCCGTTTAGGCCGCCTGCCACGCAGGCGTCCGGCCTCCCGGTTTTCCGCCGCGTATTCGCGGTTGTGGGCCGCCAGCGGCGGCCCTAGATTGCCGCCATGACGAAATCCTCCAACGCCGCCCCCCGCCTGGGAATGCCCCTCGTCGGCATTACGCTCGATTCCGAGCCGGCCGGCGGCTGGTCGAAATACCCCTGGTATGCGGTGCGCGAGAACTACTGCACGGCGGTGGTCGAGGCCGGCGGCCTGCCCATCCTGCTGCCGCACGAGCCGGACAAGGCCGAGGCCTACCTGGAGCGCCTCGACGCGGTGCTGATCACCGGCGGCGCCTTCGACCTGGACCCGGCGCTGTTCGGCGCCAATACCCGCCACGAGACCGTGCGCACCAAGGACCGCCGTACCGCCTTCGAGGCCGCCATCGTCCGCGGCGCCCTGGGACGCGACCTCCCGATCCTGGGCATCTGCGGCGGCCAACAGCTGCTGAACGTGGTGCTGGGCGGCACCCTGATCCAGCACATCCCCGACGAGGTCGAAAACGCCCTCGCCCACGAGCAGCCCAACCCGCGCCACGAAGCCGGCCACGCGGTGGCGATCACCGCCGACGGCCTGCTGAAATCGATCTGCCGCACCGGCGAACTGCCGGTGAATTCGGCGCATCACCAGGCGGTGAAGGACGTCGGCCCTGGCGTAACGGTGAACGCGGTGGCGCCCGACGGCGTCGTCGAGGGCATCGAGGCCAGCGGCTACCGCTTCTGCCTGGGCGTGCAGTGGCATCCCGAATATGCCGTCAGCCCCGCCGACAGCGCCATCTTCCGCGCCTTCGTCGCCGCCGCGGCCTGAGAGTAGAAAACAATGGCTGAAATCGAAAAGGGCGAACGCGTCGCCAAGGTCATCGCCCGCGCCGGGCTGTGCTCGCGGCGCGACGCCGAGGCCTGGATCCTCGCCGGACGGGTGAAGGTCGACGGCAAGGTGCTGGCCAGCCCGGCCGCCGCAGTGACCGACAGCAGCCGCATTGAGGTCGACGGCCAGCCGCTGCCGGCAGCGGAGGCCCCGCGCCTGTTCCGCTACCACAAGCCGCGCGGCGAGATCACCACCGAGCGTGACCCCCAGGGCCGCACCACGGTGTTCGACCACCTGCCCCCGGGCCTGCCGCGCCTGCAGGCGGTCGGCCGCCTGGATATCAATTCCGAGGGCCTGCTGCTGCTGACCAACGACGGCGGGACCAAGCGCCAGCTCGAGCTGCCGTCCAGCGGCTGGCTGCGCAAGTACCGGGTGCGCGCCCACGGCCACGCCGTGCCTGAACGCCTCGCCGCCCTGGCCAAGGGCATCACCGTCGACGGCGTCGACTACGGCCCGGTCGAGGCCACGCTGGACCGCCAGGCCGGCACCAACGCCTGGCTGACCATCGGCCTGCGCGAAGGCAAGAATCGCGAGGTGCGCAAGATCTGCGCCCACCTGGGCCTCTACGTGAACCGGCTGATCCGCGTCGCTTACGGCCCCTTCACCCTGGGCAAGCTGCCCAAGCGGGCGCTGGACGAGGTCGACACACCGCGCCTGCGCCAGGCGCTGGGCCTGGAAGACAAGGCAAAGAAGAAGCTGGGCAAGGGCTTTGCCAGGGCCAAGCCGAAGCCGAACCGCCCGGGCTCCAAGCGCGGCCTCAAGCACCAGCGCGAGGCGGACGAAAAAGGCGAGAAACGCGAGAAGCGCCAACGCCGCAGCCCCAAGGCGGAAGCCGCGCAGAAGCTGGCCGCGGCAGCCGAGAAAAGAGCCGCCGCGAAGGCCGCGAAAAAGCCGGCCCCGAAGAAGGCCGCCCCGACGACCGCCGCGGCGCAAAAGCCCGCGGCCAAGACGCCCACGACCCGAAAGCCCGCGGCCAAGAAGGCCGCTTTCACCAAGGCGACGCCGAAGAAGCCGGGCACACGCCCCGCGGGGAAGCCTGCTGCGGCCAAGTCCACCTCCGGCAAGGCGCCCTCTGGCATAAGCAAGAAACATGCGAATCGTCGCCGGCCGTCATAGGGGCCGCAGCCTCAAGACACCCGACGACCTCGCCGTGCGGCCGACCGCGGACCGCACCCGCGAGGCGCTGTTCAACATCCTGGTCAGCGGCAAGCTGAGCAGCGAGGGCGGCCGCCTGCCCGGCGCCCGCGTGCTCGACGCCTTCGCCGGCACCGGGGCGCTGGGCCTGGAAGCCCTCTCGCGCGGTGCCGCCGAGGCGGTCTTCATGGAGAACTACGCGCCGGCCATCGAAATCTGCCGTGCCAACATCGCCACCCTCGGCGAAGGCGAGCGGGCGAAGCTCATCGCCTGCGACGTGCTGCACCCGCGCGGGGCGCCGGCCCCTTGCGACCTCGTCTTCCTCGATCCGCCCTACAACCAGGGCTTTGCCGAGAAGGCGGTGGCCAGCCTGCTGAAAGCCGGCTGGATCGCCCCGGGCACCCTGCTGTCGGTCGAGCTGATGAAGACCGAGCCCTTCGAAACGCCGGAGGGTTTCGACGAACTCGACGCCCGTACCTACGGCAAGGCCAAGCTGGTCTTCCTGAAATACGAGGGGTAGGCTGAAGGCCCCAAAGGCCGGACAGCAAAGGGCTCCGGATGCATCGCGTCGGTATCATTCCATTCGACACCAAGGAAACCGACGTGGCGATTCTCTTCGTCACGTCGCAGACCCGCGGGCGCTGGATTCTGCCCAAGGGAAAGATCGAGTCGAATGAAACCCACGTGCAGGCCTGCCTGCGCGAAGGCTTCGAAGAGGCCGGCGTGACCGGTCTGGTGCTGGAAGACTTCCCGATGACCGTACTGATCACCAAGCAGATCCAGACCGGCAAGCGGGAACTGCCCGTCACCTACTACCCGCTTCTGGTTACCGGGCAGACCGATGACTGGCCGGAAAAAGATCGCCGCCAGCGCCATTGGGCCTTGATGGAGGACGCACCACGCGTTGCCTACCGAGAGGACCTGCTGCCGCTGATCAAGCAGTTCGCGGACTTGAGGCCGTGGATCATAGAAGCTGCAAACCGCTATAAATCAAGCCTGCCAGAAGCGCTGACGCCGGCACCGTAATCACCCAGGCCGAGGCGATCGAGAACACGAACCGCCGCCGCACCAGCCGCCGTACCGACCGAAATCCCCGGCTCTTAAAAGCGTCTTCGGCCGTGGCGTTCAGCTTGTGCCCGGGCCGCAGCTTTCGCTTGTTGGGATTCTCCATGAACTCGCGCAGGAAGCCGACGCCGAAGACCGCGCCGACGGCGATGTGCGTGGAGCTGACCGGCAGCCCCAGCGTCGTGGCAATCAGCACCGTCACCGCCGCCGACAAGGCGACGCAGTAGGCCCGAGGCGAATTCAGGCGGGTAATCTTCTCGCCGACGACGGCGATCAGCTTCGGTCCGAAGAGTCCAAGTCCCAACGCGATACCGAAGGCGCCGACCGCCATTACCCAGAGCGGCAGGGAAACCTCCTCGGCGATTCCCGACTGCTGCTGGGCCGTGGAGACGATCGCGGCCAGCGGCCCGACCGCTTTGGCGACATCGTTGGCGCCATGGGCAAAGGACAACAGCGCGGCCCCGGCAATCAAGGGCAGGTTGAACAGCTTGTTGACGTCGGAGCGCCGGTTTCCCAGCGTGCGAACGCGCCGGGCAATGTAGGGGCGCGCGGCGGCATAAGCGGCGGCAAAAGCCAGGCCCGACAGCAACATGATCTCCACCACGCCGGGATGCCAGATCTTGTTCAGGCCTTTCAGCAGCATGTAGGCGGTAAAGGCACCGGCCATCACCGCGATCAACACCGGCACCCATTTTTCCGCCGCCGCGATGCGGTCCTCGGCATAGAGAATGTGCACCTTGATGAAATGCAGGATCAGCGCCGCAAAGGCCGCGCCGAAGACCGGCGAAATGACCCAACTGGCGGCAATCGCCGCCACGGTGCCCCAGTTGACCAGTCCGAAGCCCGCCACGGCGATGCCGGCGCCGAGGACTCCGCCGACGATCGAATGGGTCGTCGAGACCGGCGCGCTGAGGATGGTCGCGAGATTGATCCACAGGGCCGCGGCGAACAGGGCGCTGAGCATCAGGTCGCGAAACGCCGTGACGCCGATCTCCGGCCCCGGCGAGATAATGCCCTTGGAGACGGTGTTGACCACCTCGCCGCCGGCAAGCAGCGCCCCGGCGGCCTCGCAGACCGCGGCGATCACGACCGCCGCCAGCACCGTCAGCACTTTGCCGCCGACCGCGGGGCCCATGTTGTTGGCAACATCGTTGGCACCGATGTTCAGCGCCATGTAGCCGCCGACGACGGCGGCGACGGCGACAATCAGCCAGTCTTCGCTGATCGTGCTCTGGTACCCGGCGACGGCGCTGCCGACGATCGCCAGGAAGACAACGGAAAGCCCCAGGGGCACCACGACCCGGCGCAGGTCGAAGAACAGCGACTGTCCATAACCGTAGCGCCGAAGGTCGTTGACGTAACGGTTCTCGGTTTTCTTGACGGGGATGGTCACGCGCTCATCGCCGCCCGAACAGTCGTTCGATGTCGGCGAGCTTCAGTTCGACGTAGGTCGGTCGGCCATGGTTGCACTGGCCGCTGTGGGGCGTGGCTTCCATCTGGCGCAGCAGGGCGTTCATCTCGGTCGTGTTGAGGATGCGCCCGGCGCGCACCGAGCCGTGGCAGGCCATGGTGCCGCAGACATGCTCCAGCCTTTCTTTGAGTGCCAGCGCCTCGCCCAGTTCGGCCAGTTCGTCGGCGAGATCGCGGATCAGGCCATGGACGTCGACCTCGCCCAGCAGCGCCGGCACCTCGCGCACCACGATGGCGCCGGGGCCGAAGGCTTCCACCACCAGGCCCAGCTCCGCCAGTTCTTCGGCGCGTTCGGCAACACGGTGGGCCGCCGTCTCGTCGAGTTCGACCACCTCGGGCAGCAGCAGCATCTGGCGCTGCACGCCGCGCTCGCCCAGTTGCTGCTTCATGCGCTCGTAGACCAGGCGTTCGTGGGCGGCATGCTGGTCGACGATGACGATGCCGTCCGACGTCTGCGCCACCACGTAGGTGCCGTGCACCTGGGCGCGCGCGGCGCCGAGGGGATACTGCGCGCTGTCTGGATCGCTCGCCTCGCGCGCCGCCGCCTGTACCGCGGCCGCCATCGCCGCCGGCGCCGCGTCGAGCCCCGGCAGGGTTTGGCCCCCAAACTGCTGGCCCCCGACTTGCTGACCCCAGGTGTGGTCCAGCGGGGCGGCATAGCTGGCCGTTGCCTCGGCAAGGCCGCGCGGCAGGGACGTGCGGCCCTCGCCCCAGTTCGTCTGGTTCCAGTTGCCTTGCGGGCGCAAGGCGCCCAGCGCCGAGTCCGATACCGTGGTCGAGGCGCGGTGGCCGGCCTGGGCCAGGGCGTGCTTGCAGGCCGAGACGATGAGCCCGCGCACCAGTCCCGGATCGCGGAAGCGCACTTCCGCTTTCGCCGGATGGACATTCACGTCGACCTCCTCGGAGGAAAGTTCGACGAACAGCGCCACCAGAGGATGACGGTCGCGCGCCAGGAAGTCCTGGTAGGCGCCGCGGATGGCGCCGTACAGCAGCTTGTCGCGCACCGGGCGGCCGTTCACGAAGAGGTACTGGTGCTGCGCGTTGCCGCGGTTGAGAGTCGGCAGGCCGATGTAGCCGGTCAGGCGAATGCCCTCGCGCGTCGCCTCAATGGGCAGCGCGTTGTCGGCGAAGTCGCGGCCCATGAGGGACGAGAGCCGCTTCAGGCGGCCCTCGAACAGCTCGCCCTCGGCGGGGGCGAGGCCGATCAGCTTCCGCTCCCCGTCGGATAGCGTGAAGCCGACCGCCGGGTGGGCCATGGCGAGGCGGTTCACCGTGTCCTGGGCGTGGGAGACCTCGGTGCGGGCGGCCTTGAGGAATTTCAGCCGCGCCGGCGTCGCGTAGAACAGGTCGCGCACCTCGACCCGGGTGCCCTTGGGGTGCGCCGCCGGCACCGGCGGCGACAGCTTGCCGCCCTCGACGCTCAATGCCCAGGCTTCCTCGGCATCGGCCGGACGGCTGGTGACGGTGAGGCGCGCCACCGCACCGATGGAGGGCAGCGCCTCGCCCCGGAAGCCCAGCGAGGCAATATGCACCAGATCGTCGTCGGGCAGCTTGGAGGTGGCGTGGCGCTCGACCGCCAGGATAAGGTCGTCCGGTGTCATACCGCAGCCGTCGTCGGTGACGGCGAGCAGCGCCCGCCCGCCGTCGCGCAGCACCACGTCGATGTGGCGCGCCCCGGCATCGAGGGCGTTTTCCACCAGTTCCTTCACGGCGGCCGCCGGGCGCTCCACCACCTCGCCGGCGGCGATTTGGTTCACCAGGGTTTCCGGCAGGCGGCGGATGGACATTGGTCGGGGGATCTCCGGCTGAAAGCGTCCGGCAGACTAGCAGACCCGGCGGAGTCGCGAAAAGCCGCAGGAATCCGGTAAAATCAGCTAAACTGCCGGCCATGATCTCCCGCATCGACCACATCGTCCTCACCGTGCGCGACATCGAGCGCGCGGTGGCCTTTTACACCCGGGTGCTGAAGATGAAGGCGGTGACCTTTGCCGGCGGGCGGCGGGCGCTGAAATTCGGCCAGCAGAAGATCAATCTGCAGACCCTGGGCATGGAGACCCGCAACTACGCGGGCATCGGCTCCGGCGACATCTGCCTGATCACCGAATGGCCGCCGGAGAAGGTGGTCGCTCATCTGCAGGCGGAGAAAGTGGAGATCGTCGAGGGCCCGGTCGAGAAGTCCGGCGCCCTCGGCCCCATTGTCTCGGTCTACTTCAACGACCCCGACGGCAACCTCGTCGAGGTCTCGAGCTATCCGGACTAACCCTGGTGGCGTTCCGCCGACCAGCGCCGCAATCGCACGATGGTCCCAGCGATACGCCCAGGACCGAGGACACAAACAAGCCCGAGGCCGATGATCAAGAGCTCCGCGATGAGCCCGGTGCTGTCCCTCCCCCGTGAGTCGGCCCAAACGAAAAACATGAAATACGAAACGGCGACCGGGAGGTGTTGGATCAGAGCCCACAGTCCGGCTGCCGTCACCACCAACGACAGAAGGCTGTGACGCGACCAGCTTTCCGCAGTCGATGCCGATGCGGCCGGCATGTCTGCCGTCGCCTTGCCAGCGATCCAACCTGCCCCCCACCACAGAAAGGCAAACATGGCGATAAGAAAGGCCAGCGGAATGGCATAGAACCCGAACTCCATCACCCTGTCGCTCAAGCTCCAGTGCGACATGCCTTGGTTCATGAAGAAAAAACGGGTGTTGAAAGCAATACCCAGCACGGCATTGAACAGAAGAAAAAGCGCCAGCAGGCGGCAGCCGACGAAGGCGATATCTTTGACGGACGGCATGGACGCAAATCCCCGAAGATGGCGAACAGCCCTCAGGCTACCCCATCTCCAGGTTGCGGAGCGCCGAAAAAGCGCCCCTCAGCTCCCGTCGCCGGGGGCCTCGCGGGTGGGGGTGACGCCCTCGGGCGTGCCGACCACCACGACGGTGAGGGCGTCGGCGTCGTAGAGCCGCTTGGCCACCCGCTTGGCGTCGTCCAGGGTCACCGCCTCGATGTAGCTGTTGCGTTTGTCCAGGTAGTCGATGCCCAGGTCTTCGGTCTGCATGCCGACCAGCATGCCGGCGATATTGTCGGAGCTGTTGAAGCGCAGCGGGAAGGAGCCGGTGAGGTAGCGCTTGGCGGCGTCCAGTTCCTCGGCCGTCGGCCCGGCCTCGGCCATGCGGCGCCATTCCTGGCGGATGAGGTCGAGGGATTCGCCGACGCGGGCGTTCTGGGTCGCCGTCCCGCCGTAGATCATCGAACCGTGGTCGTAGGGCGCCAGGTAGGAGTAGACCGAATAGGCAAGGCCGCGCTTCTCACGCACCTCCTCGACCAGCCGCGAGGAAAACCCGCCGCCGCCCAGGACGTAGTTCACCACATAGGCGGCGTAGTAGTCCGGGTCGTCGCGGCGGATGCCCTGCTGGCCCAGGGCGACCACCGACTGCGGGATCGGCTTGGCGATCACCACCGTCTCGCCGCTGTTGCCGACGGTGGCTTCCGGCACGGCGAAAGGCTTCGCCTTGGCCGGCAGGGCGCCAAAGGTGTCGTCCAGCGCCTTGGCCAGTTCATCCGGTGTGATGTCGCCGACCACGCCGACGAAGATCCGGTCGCGCCCGAAGCGGTCGGCCACGAACCCGCGCAGGTCCTCGGCGCTGAGCTTCGAGATCGAGGCCTCGGTGCCCCGCGACGGCCGCGCGTAGGGATGGTCGCCGTACATCATGCGGCGCAGCACGCGGCTGGCGATATAGTTCGGGTCTTCCGACTCACGCGACAGGCTGGCGGCGATCTGGCTGCGGATGCGCTCGACCGGTTCGGCATCGAAACGCGGCTCGGTCAGCGCCAGGCGCAGCAGTTCGAAAGCGCGGTCGCGGTTCGCCGTCAGGGTCTCCAGCGAGCCGCTGAAGCTGTCGAGCCCGGCGTTGAAGTGCAGCGAAATGGAGAGGTTGTCGAGTTCGCCCTGGAAGGCCTGGGAGTCGAGCGGCCCGGCACCTTCATCGATGGTGCTGGCCACCATGTCCGCCAGGCCCGCCTTGCCCTCGGGATCCAGCGCCGCGCCGCCGCGGAAGGCGAGCTCCAGTGCAATGATCGGGTTGGTGTGGTCCTCCACCAGCCAGGCCTCGATGCCGCCGGGGCTGACCACGCGCTGCACCTCGACGGCGCGCGCCTGGAAGGCGGCGAAGGTAACGGTAAAGGCGACGAGCAGGGCCGTGAGCGGCGCCGCTACCCGGCGGTTCGGGATTCCCATCGACGGATTTCCTCTTCGTTGAAACGCTTCAGCCTGTCGGGTCAGCCTAACTGGCGCTTATGAGCCCGTCGGACCCTAACTCGTCGGATCCGGCAGCAGATAGCTGGTCACCGACTGCTCGTCGCGCAGCACCTGCTTCAGGGCCGTGTTGACCTCTTCCGCCGTCACCGTGGCAATGCGGTCCGGCCAGGCCTCGACCTGCTCCAGGCTGCCGCCCGTGGTCAGGGCGGCGCCGATCACCCGCGGCGCAGTGCTGAGGTTGTCGCGGGCGAAGACCGCCCCGGCCACCAGCCGCTTCTTCGCGGCGGCGACTTCGTCGGCGCTGACGCCTTCATCCAGCAGCTTGGCGATCTCCTGGCGCAGCGCCGCCTCGGCGGGCGCGACCTCCTGGCCGGGACGCGGTGCGATATAGAACGAGAAGGTCGAGTAGTCGTAGTTGGTCGGATGGTCGCCGGCCCCGGCGCGGCCGGCGAGGCCCTGCTCCACCCCCTGGCGGCTGTTGAGACGCGCGGGGGCGCCACCGCCGACGATTTCCGAGGCGACCTGCAGGGCGTAGGCCGTGTTGTCGCCGGCGTCCTGGGCCACCTGGCGATAGCTCGGCGCCAGGTAGCTGATCGAGACCTGGGGCTGGCGCACGCGCGCAGAGGTCAGGCGCACTTCACGCGGCGCGTTCTGCGGCGGCTCGACGACGCGGTTGCGCTCGGGCACGGCCTTCGCCGGGATGACGCCATAGTATTTCTCAGCCAGTTGGTGCACCTGCTCGGGATCGACATCGCCGGCGACGACGAGGATCGCGTTGTTGGGCGCGTACCACTTCTCGTAGAAGGCAATCGCCGCCTGGGTGCTGAGCTGCTCGATCTCGTGGTCCCAACCGATGATCGGAATGCGGTAAGGATGGTTGAGGAACTGGATAGCGCGGCTCAGTTCGCCGAGCTGGCTGCCCGGCTCGTTGTCGATGCGGCTGCGGCGCTCCTCGCGGACGACCTCGCGCTCCGGCAGCACCACGTCGTCGGTGAGCTGCAGGTTGACCATGCGGTCGGCCTCGTTCTTCATCATGATTTCCAGGCGGTCGGCGGCGACCGTCTGGTAGTAGGCGGTGTAGTCCCAGGAAGTAAAAGCGTTCTGCTGACCGCCGTTAGCGGCGATGATGTCCGAGAACTCGCCGGGGGCCAGGGTCTCGGTGCCCTTGAACATGAGATGCTCGAGGAAGTGGGCGAGGCCCGACTCGCCGGCCTGCTCGTCGGCGGCACCGACCCGGTACCACACCGAATGATAGACGATCGGTGCGCGGTGATTCTCCACCACCACCACCTGCAGACCATTTTCCAGGGTGAAGCTGACCGGATCGAAGACCTTGGCCTGCGCCGGGCCCGGCTGCCCCAGGGCGGCGGCCCCGAAAACGGCCAGGAAGACGGCCAGCATCGCCAACAGGGGGGTGAAAAGCTGAGCCGTGCGGCGGAAAACGGTCATTCCTTGGCCTCCCTCGGGCATTCTACGCGGGCGTTCAGACGGCATTCAGAAGAGCGCGGCAGGCGGTCGTTGCAGGGCCTGGGTGCCGCTCAACTTAAATGAGTCGATTGATCATCTATATGGCACGAAACCGGGCGCCCGCAAGCGGACGTCCGGCCGTATTATGATGAACAATCGTTAACGTCCGGTCAGCAGACCGGCCACGCCGGGCCCAAAATAAGGCCGGAAAGTCGGCTCAGAAGAGGCCTTCCAGCGGCGCCTTACGGCGGCGTTCGATCTGCGGAGTCGGCCCCGTGGTGGCCGGCTGGCCCAGGGCGGCGTTTTCCTGCAGGCGGCGCGTTTCAGCCACCGGATCGACGATGGTGCCGGACGGCGCGGAGTCGTTCCAGAACACCAGACGGTCGATGAAGTAATCCGACTCGTCGTTGATCTGCTTGGTTTCGCGGTCGACGATCAGGCGGATGTTGGGATCGGCATCGGCTACCCCGGCAGCGTTCAACAGGGCCTGCTCGCCGGCGGTACGCGGCACCGCGGCCTGCTGCTGCCCCGTGAGGTCCAGGGCCGGGTTCTGGCTGTTGGCGAAGACCGCGCGTTCGGCCTGCTGGGCGGCGGTGCCGACCTGCGGGCGCGGTGCCCCCGGCTCCGGCGGACGCAGGCTGTAATCCGGCGGCAGCGTCAGCGGCGCACGCGAGACGACGCGGAATTCGTCGGGCGACTGCTTGGTCAGGCCGAGCTGGTCCCGGAAGCCGCCACAGGCGGACACGGTCAGCGCCAGACCGGCAATCATGAGAAGCCTGAGTTTCATGCTGCTTTCCATTATCGACGTCCTCCCTATCCCCGCCCCTTATTACCCTTCCTGCCCGGCTGGAACAAGCCATCCGCGACAATCAGGACAACCCCGCAGACGATGGCGCTGTCCGCCAGGTTGAAGGCGGGCCAGTGCCAGCCGGCCAGGTGGAAATCCAGGAAATCCACCACCCCCGGCAGGTACAGGCGGTCGACGGCATTGCCCAGCGCCCCGCCGACGACCAGACCGACGGCCAGCGGCATCAGGCCCCCGCTCCCCTCTTTTGCGATCTCTTTGCGCAGCCAGATCAGCAGGCCGACCGAGACCGCGAGGTTCACCGCGATCAGCAGGTAGGGCTTCCAGGCGGCGCCGCCCTGAAACAGCCCGAAGCTGACGCCGGTGTTGTAGGTCAGCACCAGATTGAAAAAGCCGGTGATCTCGATGACCTGCGGCGGCTGCATGACGGCGTTCAGGATCAGCCACTTGGTCAGCTGATCGGCCAGCAGCACGGCGGTGGCGAGGAAGAGCGTGCGTTGCATCGGGCGATCCGGATCGGTGTGGGGTGACGGCGCCGCGCTACTGCGCTGCGGCCCCCAGATGCTGCACCGCATCAGCGCAGCGCGTGCAGGTCTGCGGCGCCGCGGCCACCTGGCCAACCTCGGGCAGCACCTTCCAGCAGCGCTCGCACTTGTCGCCCGTGGCCGGGGCGGCGACCACCGCCACGCCGGCCACATCGGCCAGGCGGAACGCCTCGGCCGGGGCCGGCACGTCGCTGAGGACGATACCGGAGGTGATCGCGACATCGGCGAAGTCCACCGAAGCGACGGCCTCCATCAGTTCCGGCTGCCCGATGTGCACCACCGGGCTGGCCTCCAGGCTGGAGCGGATGCGCTTGGCGGCCCGCTCGACTTCCAGGGCACCGGTTACCACGCGGCGTACGTCGCGCACCTTGGCCCACTTGGCCGCCAGAGCGTCGTCGCGCCAGCCGGCCGGCACTTGCGGGAAAGTGCGCAGGTGGACCGAGGCCTCCGGGCCGCTGCCGCGCAGCCACCAGGCCTCCTCCGTCGTGAAGCAGAGGATCGGTGCCAGCCAGGCGGTGAGGCAGGAAAACAGCTCGTCCAGCACGGTACGGCAGGCGCGCCGCTGGATCGAGTCCGGGCGGTCGCAGTACAGCGTGTCCTTGCGCACATCGAAATAGAAGGCCGAGAGGTCGACGGCGCAGAAGGTGTAGACCGCCTGGTAGAGAGCATGGAAATCGAAGTCTTCGACGTTCTGCCGCACCTGGGCGTCGATCTCGGCCAGGCGGTGCAGCACCCAGCGCTCCAGCTCCGGCATGTCCGCGGCGGCAACGCGCTCGCTCTCGTCGAAGCCGTCGAGATTGCCGAGCAGATAGCGCAGGGTGTTGCGCAGACGGCGGTAGGCGTCGCTCTGGTACTTCAGGATCTCCGGGCCGAAGCGAAGGTCTTCCTCGTAATTCGAGGCGACCACCCAGAGGCGCAGGATATCGGCGCCCTGGCTGTCGACCACCTGCTGCGGCGAGAGGGCGTTGCCCTTCGACTTCGACATCTTCTCCTTGCCCTGCTCCTCCAGGATGAAGCCGTGGGTCAGGACGGCGTCATAGGGCGCGCGCCCGCGCGTGCCCGAGGATTCCAGCAGCGAGGAGTGGAACCAGCCGCGGTGCTGGTCGGAGCCTTCCAGGTAGAGGTCGGCCGGCCACTTCAGCTCCGGCCGCGCCTCCAGCACGAAGGCGTGGGTCGAGCCGGAGTCGAACCACACCTCGACCACGTCGGAGACCTGCTCGTAGTCGTCGGCGCTGTAATCGTTGCCGAGGAAGTGCTGCGGGTCGCGCGAGAACCAGGCATCGCCGCCCTCCTCCGCGAAGGCCGCGGCGATGCGGTCGATGACCTTGGGGTCGCGCAGCGGCTCGCCGGTCTTCTTGTCGACGAAGATCGACAGCGGCACGCCCCACAGGCGCTGGCGCGAGATGCACCAGTCGGGACGCTGCTCGATCATCGAGCGCAGGCGGTTGCGCCCCGTGCCGGGCACGAAGCGGGTGTCGTCGATGGCCTTCAGCGCCTTCTTGCGCAGGTCGTTCGTCTCCATGGAGATGAACCACTGCGAGGTATTGCGGAAGATCAGCGGCGCCTTGGAACGCCAGGAATGCGGATAGCTGTGCTTCAGCCGGCCCTTGTTCAGCAGCCGGCCGGCCTCGACCAGGGCCTTGATGACCTTGCCGTTGGCGTCGCCCGGCTTGCCGTCGGCGTCGTAGACCACCGCGCCGGCCAGCAGCGGCACGTGATCGTAGAAATGGCCCGCGCCATCGACGGTCTGCGGGATCTCGATGCCGTACTGGCGGCCCAGCGCCCAGTCGTCGGCGCCGTGGCCCGGGGCGATGTGGACGAAACCGGTGCCCTGCTCGGTGGTGACGAAATCGCCGGCCAGCACCGGCACGTCGAAGTCGTAGCCGCCCTCGGCCGCGGCCACGCCGCGCCAGGGATGCGCCACTACCGTGCCGCTGAGGTCGCCCGCTGCGCCCAGCGCGGTCCACGCCTCGATGCCGGCGTCGGCCTTCACCTGCTCGGCCATCTCCTCGGCCAGCACCAGCGTCTCACCGACCACCGCCGCGCTGCCCTCGGCCACCGCGTCGACCCGCCAGACGCCGTAGGCGATCTCTTCGCCGAAGGCGACGGCACGGTTGCCGGGGATGGTCCAGGGCGTCGTGGTCCAGATCACCACCGAAGCGCCCTCCAGCAGCGGGTTGGCCGCCTTCACCACCGGGAAGCGTACCCAGATGGTCGTCGAGGTGTGGTCGTGATACTCGACCTCGGCATCGGCCAGGGCGGTCTTCTCGACCACCGACCACAACACGGGACGCGATCCCTTGTAGATGCCGCCGTTCATCAGGAACTTGCCGATCTCGCGCACAATCTGCGCCTCGGCGTCGAACGACATGGTGGTGTAGGGGCGCTGCCAGTTGCCGACCACGCCCAGGCGCTTGAATTCCTCGGTCTGGATTTTCACCCACTTTTCGGCGAAGTCGCGGCATTCCTTGCGGAACTCCAGGACCGGCACGTTGTCCTTGTCCTTGCCGGCGGCGCGGTACTGCTCCTCGATCTTCCACTCGATGGGCAGGCCGTGGCAGTCCCAGCCCGGCACGTAGTGGGCATCCTTGCCCAGCATCTGGTGGGCGCGGTTGATCAGGTCCTTGAGGATCTTGTTGAGGGCATGGCCGATGTGCAGATGACCGTTGGCGTAGGGCGGGCCGTCGTGGAGGATGAACTTCTCGCGGCCCGCCGAGGCCTCGCGCAGCCGGCCGAACAGGTCCATCTCTTCCCAGCGCTTCAGGGTCTTCGGCTCGTTCTCGGCCAGCCCCGCGCGCATCGGGAAGTCGGTCTTCGGCAGGAAGACGGTGGATCGGTAGTCGACGGTCATGCCGTGGCTCTTCTCAACTGATTCCGGTTTGCGCCAGGATTTCGCGGGCCTGGCCGCAATCGAGGGCGATTTGTGCCTTTAAAGCCTCAAGGCCGTCAAACTTCTTTTCCGGCCGCAGGAAGTCGATCAGCCGCACCCTCAGCATCTCGCCGTAGAGGTCGCCGTCGAAATCGAAGAAATGAACCTCCAGGCGGATATCCTCGCCGGCCACCGTCGGGCGGCGGCCCAGATTGGCCACCCCGGCGTGCCAGCGGGTCTCGCCGCCGTGCTCGACCCCCGGATCGCGCCCGGCCAGCACCGCATAGACCCCCAGCGCCGGACAGAGGAACTCGCCCAGGGCCAGATTGGCGGTAGGAAAGCCGATGGTGCGGCCGCGCTGCTCACCGTGCTCGACCCGGCCCTCGATCTCCCAGGGGCGCCCCAGCAGCTCGGCTGCCTTGGCCGGCCGGCCCTCGCGCAGGTGGCTGCGGATGATGGAGGAGGAATAGATCTCGCCATCGCCGGTCATCACCGGGTCGACGGCGGTGACGCCGAAGCCGTGCTGGGCGCCCATCGACTTCAGCAGGGCGGCGTTGCCGGCCCGCTTGTGGCCGAAACAGAAATCCCAGCCGACCACCACGTGGCAGGCCGCGAGGTCGCCGACCAGGATGTCCTGCACGAAGGCCGCCGCCGGCTTCAGCGAGAAGGCGCGGTCGAAATGCAGCACGAAGAGGTCGTCGACGCCGGCTTCGTGCAAGGCATGGGCCTTGGCGCGCAGCGAGGTCAGGCGAAAGGGCGGCTGGTCCGGCAGGAAGACCGACCGCGGGTGCGGCTCGAAGGTCAGCACCGCCAGCGACACCCCCAACCCCTCGGCCAGGCGGCGCGCATCGGCCAGCAGCAGCTGGTGGCCGCGGTGCACGCCGTCAAAGTTGCCGATCACCACCACGGCCCCTCGGGCGGAGGCGGGCTGGTCGCGGGTATGCCGGAAATTTGCCTTATGACCGGCTGGTCTGACGCCTTCGGCTGGGTCTGTCAACGAAAGAACAGGGGGCGCCCCGGCGGCGCCCGGCCGGCGGTTACGCCGGCGCTGTCGGGCCCGCTATTCGGCGGCCTGGGGCGCCTTGCCTTTGGCACCTGTGTCGTTGGCGCCGGGGGCATCGGCCAGATCCTGGCGGCTGGCCACCATCAGGGTCGCCTCGCCCTCCAGCACCGCGGTGCCGCGCACGGTACAGACGGTGTCGAAAACCACCCGCTTCTTTTCCGCCTGGATCTCCTTCACCGTGACCCGCGCCTCCACCGTATCGCCGATCTTCACCGGCGCCTTGAAGCGCAGATCCTGGCGCAGGTAGATGCAGCCCGGCCCCGGCAGGCGGGTGCCGAACACCGTCGAGATGAAGCTGGCCGAGAGCATGCCGTGGGCGATACGGCCCTTGAACATGGTCTTTTCCGCGAAGCTCTCGTCCAGATGGACCGGATTGGTGTCGCCGGAAATGCCGGCGAACATCGTGATATCGGCCTCCGTCACCGTCTTCGCGAAGACCGCCGTCATGCCGACCGACAGATCCTCGATGAAGTAGCCGTGCTTTTCCTTCATCGGACTCGCTCTCTCTGCCATTGTAATTATCTTACGATTAGATATCTAATCGAGTAATATTGTTTGCAAACAATAGAGGAACACGATTCCTTTCGCAAGTGCGATTTTGCAGTTGCGAAGAGCCAAAGCATGGCACTTTCCGGTAAGTTTTAGCCGGCGTCAGCCCCCTGGCGCCTCGGCCTCGGCGGTGTTCCGGCCCTGAGTGTTTCGGCCCAGACATCCGGCCGCGGAGCGGCGGCACCTAACGGCGGCGCAGCGGCCCGGCCATGGCCGCCAGGTCGCGGTCCATCTGGTCGCGGATCGCCTCGACGGGCAGCGTCGCGGTGGGCGCGCTGACGGTGCTGGCGACCGGCACGTTGGCGCCCTGCTCATCCAGTGGCAGCGGGGCCCGGCGCAGCATGCGGTATAGCGCGAAGACGCCGAGGGCGGCGTGCACCGTCCCGATACAGATGAAAAAACCATCGCTGCCCACCGCGCCGGTCAGCTGGGCCACCGCGATCGGCCCGAAGACGGCGCCGGCGCCGCCCACCATCATCAAGGTTCCGCTGGCGGAGACCATTTGCTTGGGCGTCAGGTAGTCGTTGGTGTGGGCAATGCAGAGGGAATACATCGGGAAGCTCATGCCGCCGAGCAGGAACATCATGGCATAGAGGGCCGTCGCGTCGGTCCGGGCGGCGAAGGCGGCGGCCACCGCCGCCAGGGCCGCGGCGAAGGTGACGGCGGTAAGCACGCGGCGCCGGTCGAGCTTGTCGGAGAGGCGTCCGATCGGCCATTGGAAGGCCATGCCGCCCACGATGCTGGCACTGACGAAGAGGGCGATCTGCGGCACGCTGAGGCCGACGCTGCCGGCATAGACCGCCGACATGGCATAGATCGCCGCATTGGCCATGCCGGTGCCGATGGCGCCGATCATGCCGAGCGGCGAGGTGCGGTAGAGGGCGCGGAGGCCGAGCGGCTCCGGCGCCGTGAAGTCCGGCGTCGGCGCCACGGAGATGGAGATCGGCACCAGCGCCATGGACACCAGCACCGAGGCCAGCACGAACAGGACGAAGCTGTTGGGATCGGCAAGGTTCAGCAGGAACTGGCTGGCCGCCAGGCCGCCCAGCACCACCACCATGTAGATCGACAGCAGCGTGCCGCGGGTCTCATTGGTGGCGCGGTCGTTGAGCCAGGATTCGGCCACGATGTAGAGGCCGGCATAGCAAAATCCGGTGACCATGCGCATGGCGCCCCAGGTCCAGGGATCGACGAACACGGCATGGATCAGCGCCGCCGTCGAGGCGGTGGAGGCCAGGGCGGCGAAGACGCGCACGTGGCCGACCTTACCCACCACCTTGGGGGTCACCAGAGCGCCGGTCAGCAGGCCGACGTAGTAGCAGGCCATGACCAGGCCGGTTACCTCGGTGGCGAAGGCCTCGCCGGCGCGGATGCCGAGCAGCGAGCCCTGCAGGCCGTTGCCCATCATCAGCATGCCGAGCCCGACGAAGAGAGCCCAAGCGGATTTGACGGCAACAAACATGAAAAGCCTGTTCTGGGCTGCGAAAACGGACGGCTGTCCCGCTTATGCAACGGTCGATCCGACCTCGCTAGCGGATTTGCGCCGCCAACCGGCGCAGACGGACATAACGCGTTGAAGAAAGACCGAAAATCGCCCCTAGGCCGCCGTCAGCCCTGTTGCGCCGCCAGCCCTATTGCAACGCCTTCAGAATGGCCTGCTCGGCCGGCGAAAAGCCGATTACCAGGCGGTCGTCACCCCCCGCGTCGGGGATCTCGACCACCGGCCGCTTGATCAGGGTCGGATGGCGCGCCAGCAGCGCCGCCGCGTGCGCGGCGTCCAGCCTCCCTTCGAGCGTCCCGTCGGGGCCCGCCTTCTCCGCCTCCGGCAGTTCGCGCCAGGTGGTGCTGCGCCGGTTCAGCAGGGCCTCCCAGCCGGCCGCCGCCAGCCAGTGAGCGAGGCGGTCGGCCGGCAGGCCGTCGGCGCGCAGGTCATGGAAGCGATGCGGCCGCCCGCCGTCCTGCAGCAGCTTCAGCGCCTTGCGGCAGCTGTCGCAGTTCTTCAAACCATAGAGAACGATCATTTTCCGGCCTCCTCTCCAGACGCTCCGCACCCCAAACGATCCCAGTCTACCGGGTCTACCGGGTCTACCGGCCGCAACCGCCAGAACGCCCCTATAGCGGAGCCGGCCGCCCCGGGTCGAGCCCCCATTGCCGGCGTGCCGCCGGCCGGCCCCCATTGCCGGCGTGCCGCCGGCCGGCCTCCATTGCCGGCGCAGCGCCGATCCGTCCTTAGGACGGTTGACAGAAGGGTTAGGGACGCCTTCTCTTGATTGCATGGAAGCCTCGCCAGCCCAAGCCGACCCCAGCCGTAAAGGCTCCCTTGCCGGGCAGGTCATCGTCTTGCTGGAAGACGACGAACTGATCCGCCGGGCCACCGAGCGCATGCTGCGGCGTTTCGGCGCGGAGGTCGTGACCGGCACCAGCAGCGGCGAGGCGCTCAAGGTCATCGCAGCAAGAAATTTAACTCCGAGTTGTGTCATCGCCGACTACTGGCTGAGCCGGCAGGAAGACGGACTGAGCGCCGCCACGGCGATCCGCGACGCCGCCCGGCAGCCCTTGCGCGGAGTCATCCTGACCGGCGATCTTTCCAAGGAAGTCGCCGACAATGTGATCCGCGCCGGATTTCTTCTGCTTCTCAAACCGGTAAACGTGGATAAATTTCTAGACGCCCTCACCAGCACGGACTAATCAAAGCGTTCATCAATCCGGCCTCGCCTACCCGATTTTCGCTATAATACAATCTTTAGCTGTAGTAGCCTGGGATTGAATTCGTACGGGAAATGGAAGCCGCAGTGGCCGAGGGACCAATTCCGGCGCGTCTGGACGAGCCCGGTACACCGGCGACACTCGTTTTGTAGTTGAAATGCCAGCGAAAATTCGGAATATACCAGTCGTACAGGGGCGTCAGTAGATCTGCTTATTCAGTCGTGCCGGCCGGTCCATCGGCGGCCAATGAGTTTGCACAAGATCGATTCGGGGGAAAATCTGGCGCCCGGTGCCAATCAAATCCGGCCCCGACGAGGATCGGAACGTGCAACGAATTTCAGGGTTCGCTAAATTATGAAGGTCCTCTACGCTGACGATCACTGGATTACCCGCAGCGCCGCCAAGCATCTGATTGACCGGCTGGAACCGGCCAGCGAGTTGCTCGAAGCGGCGGACTTTCGGCAGGCTTTGGAGATCGCGTCCGGCAATCCCGATCTGGATCTGATCCTTTTGGACCTTCTGATGCCCGGTATGAAGCGCTTCGAAGGCCTTCGCGCCATGCGTGAGTGCCTGCCGCAGGTGCCCGTGGTCGTCATGTCCGCCATCGAAGACCGCGACGAGATCCTGCGCTGCATCGAGGCCGGTGCGATGGGCTACATTCCGAAGTCGGCCCAGGCCGACGAGATTGAATCCGCCCTGCAGACCGTGTTGTCGGGCGGCGTCGCCTTCCCGCGGCGCCTGCTGGAGCAGCGCAACCCGGCCAAGAAGGCGCCGGTCTATGGCTTCGGCAGCGAGAAATCGCTGGAAGACGTGTCCAACGCCCTGACCAAGCGCCAGCTGCAGGTCTACAAGTACCTGGGCCAAGGCATGTCGAACGCTCAGGTCGCCGAATCCCTTGGGCTTTCCGAGCACACCGTGCGGGTGCACGTTTCGGCGATCGTGAAGCGACTGAACCTCGACAGCCGCACCCAGGCCGCCATCAGCGCCGCGGCGCAGGTACGCGCGCTGGAAGAGGCCGAAGCGGCCAACTTCTGATCTCCCTTCCGCCGGCGCGGGACCGGCTCCAGCCTTAGAGGGCCGCGCACGCCAGTGTTGCGGCCCTAAAGCTGTCTGGCCTCAAATTCAGTGGTCCCGTAATACTTCGCTGAGGCCGTCTCGCGGCTCACTGTTTTCCGAGCGCGAAGTGGCAGAGCGCGCGCAGGCGCGCCGGCTTCACCGGCCTCAGCAATATATGGGCGGCGGCGAACGGATCCGGCGGGTCCGGCTGGCGATCAGCCAGCAGGATGACCGCTGGCCCGCCGTCCTCCGGCTTTGCCCAGACGCCCGCCGCAGCGAAGGCGGCATGGTCGGCGATCACCAGGCCGTGTTGCCGTTCGAGGGCCGCAGCCAGGCCGGCTGGCGTCACCACATGCACGCCGGCGCCCCAGGCGCCGAGGATCTGCTGCAGCACCGCGGCATCCGGACCATCCAGCACGGTCACCTCGGCATTCTGCAGCGGGTTGGTCACGGATTCTTCCATGGGCGCCACCGCCTGCCTGCCCGCCGCCCGCCTACCCGCCGATGGGCCGGCCGCCGCCTTGGCGCTGCCGTCGCCGCGCGGCAGCGACAGGGCAAAGCAGGACCCCTTGCCGAGCCGGGAGGTCACCGTCAGCGGGTCGCCGGCGAGTTCCGCCAGTTGGCGCGCGTAGGTCAGGCCCAGGCCCAGGCCGCGCTCGCGCGGACGGACTTCGTTTTCCAGCCGGAAGAAGGGCTCGAACAGGTGCTGCAGCTGGTCCTCCGCGATGCCGAGGCCGCTGTCCCACACTTCGATGCGCAAGCGGCTGACGTCGTTGCGGCAGCCCAGCAGCACCTTGCCTTCGCGCGTGAATTTCGCTGCGTTGTCCAGCAGGATGGCCATCAGACGGCGCAGGAAGGCGGGATCGCCGCGCGCCACCGCCCGCGTCGGCACCACCCGGAAGGTCAGGCCCAGCTGGTCGAAATGCGGGGCGAAATCGTCGCGCAGACGATTGAACAGCGGCTGCAGCGGAACATCCTCGACCTGCAGGTCAAGCAGCCCCTGTTGCGCCCGCTCGACATCGGCCAGCGATTCCAGCCAGGCGTTGGACAGCGTCACCGCATAGCGCATGTCCTCGGCGATGACCGCCAGATCGTCTGGGCCCGGCTGCTGGCGCAGCTCGCCGATCAGCAGGCTGAGAGCATTCAGCGGCTGGCGCAGCTGATGCTGCGCCGCCAGGAACAGTCCCTGGGACCGCCGCTTCCTCGGCTCCTGCAAATCGCCGCCCCTTTACCGTCAATTCCCCGTGTCCGCCGGCAGCTTCCGTCAACGGAAAGTCCTCCGGCACAGCCGCCACTTTAGGCCGAATGGCAGCAGGAATGAACGCCTAAGAAGTTTACCCGCGCCGAAAATCCGGCCGGCTAGCCGGCGCTTTCCGGCCGTGTTGTACCGGCGGGCGGGCGATCGTGGCTCAGGTGATCGCCACCGTCCAGGCCGATCATCTGGCCGGTCACCGACGGCGTGGCGATGAGGAAGCGCAGCGCCGCGGCGATTTCCGCCAGACTGGCCCCGTCGCCCAACGGCAGGCCGGCACGCCGCGCCGCAAAGTCGGCGGCGCTCTGCCCGCGCGAAGGCAGCGTCGGGCCCGGGCCGATGGCGTTCACCCGGATGCGCGGCGCCAGCGCCTGGGCCAGCGTCTGGGTCAGCGTCCACAGGCCGGCCTTGGACAGGGTGTAGCTGAGGTAGCCCGGCGCCAGGTTCCACACGCGGGTGTCGAGCAGGTTGACCACCAGCCCCCTGGCGTCGGCCGGTAGGGCGGCGGCAAACCGCTGGGTCAGCACGAAGGGGGCGCGCAGGTTGATATCCAGGTGGGCGTCCCAGCTCGCCCGGTCGCAACTCTCATGGTCGTCGAATTCGAAGATCGCGGCGTTGTTGACCAGCAGGCCGAGCGGGCCGAGGGCCTGCGCCGCCCGCGCCACCAGATCGGACAGCGCCGTCTCGTCCTGCAGGTCGGCCTGCAGCGCCACGGCACGGCCGCCCGCATCGGCGATCTCCGCCACCAGGGCCTCGGCCGCCGCCTGCGAGCCGTGATAGTGCACCGCCACGGCCCAGCCCTGGGCGGCAAGATCGTGAGCCAGGGCGGCACCGATGCGCTTGGCCGCGCCGGTGACCAGCGCGGCACGCGGCCCCCCTGGCGTCATGGGGGACCTCATAGGAGACGGCGTCGAAAAGGCGTCTTCAGGGGCGGTCATCAGTGAATCCGGGAAGAGAACGGAAAGCGGGACTAGCGGCCGATCATGCCGAGAAACTCGCGCCGGGTCTTGGGGTCGCTGCGGAACACCCCGAGCATGCGGCTGGTCACCATCGAGACACCCGGCTTGTGCACGCCGCGGGTGGTCATGCACTGGTGCGCCGCGTCGATCACCACGGCAACGCCGTGCGGCTGCAGCACCTCGTCGATGGTATTGGCGATCTGCGCCGTCATCTTCTCCTGGATCTGCAGGCGTTTGGCGTAGACCTCGACGATCCGCGCCAGCTTGGAGATGCCGACGACGCGGCGCTTGGGCATGTAGGCGACATGGGCGACGCCGATGATCGGCGCCAGGTGATGCTCGCAGTGGCTTTCGAAGCGGATATCGCGCAGCAGCACCATCTCGTCGTAGCCCTCGGTCTCCGCGAAGGTGCGCTGCAGGATCTCCACCGGGTCCTGGGCGTAGCCGGCGAAGAATTCCTCATAGGCGCGCGCCACTCGCCCGGGCGTACCCAACAGGCCTTCGCGCGCCGGATCGTCGCCGGCCCAGCGCAGCAGCGTGCGCACCGCCGCCTCCGCCTCGTCGCGGCTCGGCCGCGGCTGACCGGCGCCTTCCCCCGTCGCCGCGACAGCAGCCGTCTCGCTGACCGTCAGGCGCTTGCCGGCCCCGACCGTAATCCTCGTCATCGCTGTTCTCCCCATGCCCCGGGCAACAGACCCGGCCCGCCCGACAATTAGACCGCCGATCCGGGATTCCAAGCGCAATGTGATTCCAGGCGCAATGTGCCGTACCGGAACCATACCAACAACCGATCCGCACCCTTAAAGACGGGCTTTTAGGGTCAGGTCTTGCATCTACACGTAAATTGAAGCGCCAGCTCATGCAATTGGCCCGGAAAACCGGGCCAGATGCTGTCTTGGTGCTGTCGGGAAGGCGCCCAGCGCCAGAACTTGATTGGTGCCCCTGGCCTGACTCGAACAGGCACTCCCTTGCGGGAAACAGATTTTGAGTCTGTCGCGTCTACCAATTCCGCCACAGGGGCCCCGGCGCGCGAGGATGCGCGGGGAACGCCGCGGGCAGCGGTAAAACGCCACCCGTCGATCGGAGCGCATCATAGCCGGGGCCGCGCGCTTGGCAACCGGGGACTGCAGCGCATCTGCCAAAAACCGCGCCCCGGCGGGGTTTTCGCCACCACCGCCCCGGGGCCTGCCGGCCGCTCACACGCTTTTCTATAGCACTGACTTGGCAGACACGTTTAAATGTAACGTCCGTATGCCACGCTCAGGTGTTGACGTAGCGCGAAGATTACGCCCCTGGCGGGTACGGCGGACCAAAGCACGCAAGCTAGGTAAAGCACGGGAGCGGGAGTTTTAATCGTGGATGGGTGCCGGGGTATCGTCCTCCGCACCCAAAAAAGGGAAGAACCTGGCATCGCGACAGCGGGACGGACGGCAGGTCCCGCCGGTTTGCCTTCACCGGGCATGTGAGTCACGCGGCATGTGAGTCACCGGGGTAGTACGGTACCGGACATGTAAGTGGTTTCTCACGGAAACGGGTTCGGAGATTGCGGACAGGGCGGGAAGCCGCCGCCGATTTTCTCTCCGCATTGCGATGGCTGCAGGACGTAGGAAAGGGATTCCCTTGCTTGTCTTGGAGTGGCCGTTGTGATGACGAATAATCATGATTTCGACAGGGACGAAGTCACCCACCGTAGCGTGAAGGCCGTGGTCAAGTGGTTCAACGTGACCAAAGGCTTCGGCTTCGTACAGTTGAGCGAGGGCGCCCCCGACGCCTTCCTGCACATCTCCGTGGTGGAGCGGACCGGTAACCGCGACCTGCAGGAAGGCGCGGCCATCGTCTGCGACCTGATGCAGGGGCGCAAAGGCCTGCAGGTCGCCGAGATCCACAGCATCGAGGCCGGCGCGGCGCCGCCCATGGGCGGCGGCGACAGCTACGGCGGCGGTGCCGGCCGCGGCGGCGACAGCCTGTCCGGCGCCACCGAGGTGATCGAAGGCACCGTGAAGTTCTTCAACACCGAGAAGGGCTTCGGCTTCGTGATCCCGGATAATGGCGGCAAGGACATCTTCGTCTCCGGGCGCACCCTCGACCGCTTCGGCCTGCCGGCGCTGCAGCCGAACCAGCGCGTGCGGCTGCACTGCCGCATGGGCCAGAAAGGGCCGATGGCCGAACAGGTCGAGGTGCTGTAAACGCTGCAGCGGGCGATGCCGGGGCGGCGCCGACACCTGCTGTGGGGGTTCCTCTCGGCCTGCTACTGCAGGCGGCTTTCCTCTTCCTCGGGCAGGTCGGTCGGCGGCAGGTTGCACGGCCCGGCGTGGTGATGCACCAGCTTCCAGGCGCCGTCTTCGCGCACGAAGACGTTGGTCGCCGCCAGCAGGCTCTCCCCCATGACCTCGTAGCAGGTGACGAAGGCAACCTCGCCATAGCGCCGGGCCTTGGCGCCGCGCATCGCGACCCCCTCAGTATCGGGATTGGCGAGGATCGCCGCCCAGCTCTGCATGACCTGGTCGCGTCCGCTCAGGGACGGCCAGCCCGGATGGGTGCAGGCCACCGGCACCTGCTGTGCCCAAAGCCCCTCCATCGCCCCCATGTCTTTCATCTGGAAGGCGATATAGAAGGCGTCATTGGCAAAGAGGATATCGGCGTGTTCCTGCATGGGCTCCCGGTTACGGCCATTGCCGCTGCGCCCGCCAAGCCTAACATGATGGCTGCGCGGTTGCCCGCTTCAACTGGCCCTGCTAAACGGACGGCAGCCAGACGGCGCCGGCAGCGGCCGACACCAGGGCAAACGAAGCCGGCGTGAACAGGAAACCGGCGTGAACTGGAAAAGGGTCTGATCGGGCGTGCTGCGGCGACTCTATGATTGGACCATGGACCTGGCCGGCCACCGCCATGCGCTGCTGGCGCTGGCGCTGATCTCCTTTATCGAATCTTCGATCTTTCCGATCCCCCCGGACGTCCTGCTGATCCCGATGATCCTGGCGGCGCGCCAGCGCGCCTGGATGATCGCCGCGGTCTGCACTCTGGCCTCGGTGGTCGGTGGGGTCGCCGGCTATGCCATCGGCGCCCTGCTGTTCGACACCGTCGGACGGCCGATCGTCGAATTCTACGGCTACCTCGACCGCTTCCAGGAATTCCAGGCCCGCTACGAGGAATGGGGAGCCTGGATCGTCGCCGGCGCGGGCTTCACGCCCTTCCCCTACAAGGTGATCACCATCACCTCCGGGCTGATGCACCTGGACTTCGGGATCTTCATGAGCGCCTCGGTAATCTCGCGCGGCGCGCGCTTCTTCCTGCTGGCGGCGCTGCTGTGGCACTTCGGCCCGCCGATCCGCAGCTTCATCGAACGCTACCTGCCGCAGCTGACCATCGCCTTCTTCGTGCTGCTGTTCGGCGGCTTCGTCGCCCTGCGTTATCTTCTGTAGCCCTTCCGCAACGAAAGGCCGCGCCACCATGGACGCTCTGCTCCGCAACCCCCGCACCCTGCCGGCTCTGCTGGCTGCCGCCTGCGTCGGCGCGCTGGCGACCGCGCTGGCCGCGCAATACTGGGGCGGCCTCAATCCTTGTGTGCTGTGCATGTACCAGCGCTATGCCTACGGTGTCGCCCTGGCCTTCGCCATCCTGGCCTTCCTGCTGGCCGGCAAGGCGGCGGGCCGGCGCCCCGCTCGCTTCTGGGCCCTCATCGGCAGCGCTGTCGCCTTCGCCGCCGGCAGCGCCATCGCCGCCTTTCACGTCGGCGTCGAGCAGAAGTGGTGGCAGGGCACCGCCGAATGCCACGCCCCGGCGCTGCCCGACAACGCCACCGTCGAGCAGCTGCGCGAGATCCTGCTGAACCAGGCCTTCGCGCCCTGCGACCAGATCCCTTGGGAGATCTTCGGCATCTCCATGGCCGGCTTCAACGCCCTGGCCTGCGCCCTGCTGGCCGCGCTATCCTTATGGGCCGCTTTTTCCGCCACCAAGGGAGGTCAGGCATGACCGACAGCCGCGACACCGGCGCGCCGCCGCGCGGCGCCCAGCCCGGCGATCTGTCCCGCAACCTGCCGGGAGACTTGGACGCCGAAGAACGCCTGGCCCGGATGATCCGCGTCGACCACGCCGGCGAATACGGCGCCCGGCGCATCTACGAAGGCCAACTGGCGGTCCTCGGCAAAAGCGCCTGCGCGCCCACCATCAAGCACATGCACGAGCAGGAACTGCACCACCTGAAGACCTTCGAGGGGCTGATGGTGAAGAACCGCGTGCGGCCGACCGCCCTGCAGCCGTTCTGGCACGTCGCCGGCTTCGCGCTGGGTGCCGCCACGGCGCTGATGGGTGAGAAGGCCGCCATGGCCTGCACGGTCGCGGTGGAAGAGGTCATCGACGAACACTATGCCGGCCAGCACGAGCAACTGGCCGACGACCAGGCGGCCCTGAAGGACACCATCGAGACCTTCCGCCAGGAGGAGCTGGAGCACCGCGACATCGGCCTGCAGCACGGCGCCGAGGAGACCCCCGGCTACGAGCTGCTCACCGGCGCGGTGAAGGCCGGCTCGCGCCTGGCCATCTGGCTGTCGGAACGGTTCTGAAATAGCTCTGGGGAAGCGGGGAAGCGGGGAAGCGGAGCCTCAGGACTCCAGTTCGCTGTCCCAGTAAAGAAAATCCCGCCAACTTTCGTGGAGGAAATTTGGCGGGAAACAGCGGCCGTTCTCTTGCAGCTGGTAGGTCGATGGTTCTTCCACCGGCCTCAAGAGACTCATACCGCTTTCCCTCAGCATACGGTTGCCCTTGGCCAGGTTGCACGCCTGGCAGGCTGTCACGACGTTCTCCCACGAGGTGCGGCCGCCGCGCGAGCGCGGGATGATGTGGTCGAAAGTCAGGTCCTCGGCGGGCAGGTCGTCGCCGCAGTACTGGCATTCGAAGCTGTCGCGCAGGAACACGTTGAAACGGGTGAAGGCGGGCCGGCGGTCCAGGCTGACGTACTGCTTCAGCGAGATAACGCTGGGCAGCTTCATCTCGAAACTGGGCGAGCGGACCACAGTGTCGTATTCCGAGACGATGTTCACCCGGTCCAGGAAAACCGCCTTGATGGAGTCCTGCCAGGACCATAGGGACAAAGGGAAGTAGCTCAACGGCCGGAAATCGGCGTTGAGGACGAGAGCCGGATAAGCTTGCGCAGCACCGGTCATGTCCGGTCCATCCTTCCTCTGCGTCGCGTCTCAAACCGGGGTGCCAAGCCCAGAGACCCGCTATAAATACTAAATGCCGCCGCCCCATACAAGATGTTGGGATTCGCCGGCGGGCAAACTTCATGGAAGCGTCACCAAGACGCCACTGCAGAAGGTTAGGTCGGAAGGCAAAACAGGACGTTAACGGCCCCTATGGGACCGGCCGCCGGGGGTGCCGCGGTGACGCCAGCGCCCGGCCAAACGGCCGGCCCAGTCGCTGGATCGGCGGATCGCCGCCTTGGCGACGGCACGCACCCGCGGCGAGCCGCCCGCCAGAAACAGCACGCCCAGCGGAAGCATCCAGAACCCCAGCACCGGCAGGAACCCGAAGCTGCCGCCCACGATCAGCACCACGCCCGTGCTCCAGCGCAGCGGCGCCGGGGCCTGCAAGGCCCAGCTATAGAGAGGGTTTGGTTTCTGCATCGCGGTCGAAGCGCTCCTTGGGTCAGGAACGTTCAGGCCGCCTTATCGGTTCCAGCCCGGGCTCCCGCCTCACTCAGGGGATTTTGGAGCTGAGCCGTCGGGCAGACTCTCCGGAAACAGGTGCTGAACCAGCGCTGCGGCGCAGAGCTGCAAGCCCTCCTGGTCGATGCCGTGCTGCAGGCCGGGGCGGGCGTAGGCGGCCACCGGCACGCCGTTCAACTGCATCGCCTCTTCGGCCATCGGCATGGCCTCGAAGGGCACCACCGGGTCGGCCTCGCCGTGGACCAGCAGCACCGGCGGGCGGCTGACGATCTCTTCGCCCAGCACTTCAGGCCTGATCAGCGCGCCCGAGAAGCCGACCACCACGGCACAGGGCCGGGGCCGGCGCAGCGCCGTGTGCAGCGCCGTCATGGTGCCCTGGGAGAAGCCGACCAGCGCCAGGCGGTCGTCGGTGAGGCCGTGCTTTGCCAGCTCCGCATCCAGGAAGGCGTTCAGGCTGGGCGCCACGCCGGCGACACCGGCCAGCAGCAGGTCCGGATCGCGGTCCTGCAGGCTGAACCACTGCTTGCCCATCGGCGCCATGTCGCAAGGATAGGGCGCGTGCGGCGACGCAAAGGCGGTATCCGGCAGCAGCGGCGCCAGCATCGGCGCCAACGAAATGAGGTCGTCGCCGTCGGCACCCAGGCCGTGCAGGAAGACCACCAGGGCGCGGGCCTTGCTGCCGGGCGCCGGGCCGTGACGCGGGCCGTCCAGTTCCATCGTTTCGCTCACTGCCGACCAATCCTTCCGATTCGTAATGTGTCCTAGACGGTTTTTTTCATGCCCGGCGCAAGCGCCACGCCGGGATGGCGGTAAAGGTGCCAGAGGAACCGCGCCGCCGCGCTGCGGTGCGGCCGCCACGCCTCGGCCAGCGCGCTCATCGCCTTGGGCGCCGGCCGCGCTGCCAGGTTCTTCAGATGCTGCGCGGCGGCACAGAGCGCAAGGTCGCCGGCGGGCATGACGTCGGGGCGCCCCATGGCGAACAGCAGGTAGATCTCCGCCGTCCAGCGCCCGATGCCGGTCACCCGGGTCAGCGCGGCGATCGCCGCCTCGTCGTCGAGGGCATGCAGGCCGTCGATATCCAGGGTCCCGCTATCAATCTCCTGGGCCAGGATGCGGCCGTAGCGCAGTTTCGGGCGGCTGAGCCCCACCGCCTTCAGGTCCTCGTCGCTGGCCTTCAGGAACTCCGCCGCCGTCAGCGGGGCGACCCTGGCCTCCAGGCGCCCGATGATCGCGGCGGCCGACTGGACCGAAACCTGCTGGCCGGCGATCATGCGGATCAGGCCGGCGAAGCCCGGCTCGCTGCTGCGCTCCGGCGGCAGGCCGCAGCGCCCGTAGGCCTCGGCGATGGCGGGATCGCGGGCGGCGAGCGCCTCCATGGCCGGGCGCAGCCGCAAGTCGGGAGGGGGGGCAGGAATCGGTTCAGCCATCATCACTGGACTTTAACGCCCAACTGCCGTACGGCCAATCGCATGTCGCCCCCCCACGTCACCCGCTTCGCCCCCTCCCCCAGCGGCTATCTGCACCTGGGGCATGCCTACGCGGCGCTCTTCGCTGCCCGCGCCGCCAGAGGCCCGGAAGGCCCGGTTGGCCGTTTCCTGCTGCGCATCGAGGATATCGACGGCGACCGCGCACGGCCCGAATACGAGGCGGCAATCTTCGAGGATCTCGCCTGGCTGGGGCTGAGCTGGGAGCAGCCGGTGCGCCGCCAGTCCGACCACCTGGCCGACTACGCGGCGGCCCTGAAGACGCTGCAGGCCCGTGGCCTGGTCTATCCGTGTTTTTGCACCCGCAAGGAAATCGCCGCCGAGATCGCCCGCGCCGGCGCGGCACCGCACGGACCCGCCGACTCGGTCTATCCCGGCACCTGTCGCCATTTGAGCCGGGCCGAGCGCGACGTGCGCTGCGCTGCAGAACCCTTCGCCCTGCGCCTCGACATGACACGGGCGCTCGGCGAAGCCGAGGCTTCTCATGGCGGAGCGCTCAGCTGGCACGATCTCGGCCGCGGCACCCAGACCTGCGACCCGCGCCCGCAAGGCGACATCGTGCTGACCCGCAAGGATGTGCCCGCCAGCTATCACCTGAGCGTGGTGGTCGACGACGCGGCCCAGGGCGTCACCCTGGTGACCCGCGGCGCCGACCTCTTCGAGGCCAGCCACGTCCACCGCCTGCTGCAGGCCCTGCTCGGCCTGCCGGTGCCCGACTATCACCACCACCGCCTGATCGCCGACGAAAGCGGGCAGCGCCTGGCCAAGCGCAGCGACGCCCTGGCACTGCGCGCCCTGCGTGAGGCCGGCCGCAGCCCGGCCGACGTCATCGCAATGACGGGTATCGAGAAAGAGCTTCCAGCTTAACCGCCGCCGCAACCGGACTAGACGTCGACCTCAGCCGGGTCGCTGGCGCCCAGTTCGGCCAGCTGCGCGGCGGCTTCGCGCAGGATGGGAACGTGGGCCATGGCCTGTTCCAGGGACATGCGCAGGACCGGGGCGTGCACCGCGAGCGCGGCGTAGAAGCGTCCGGCGGCATCGGTGACCGGCACCGCGATGGCGATCATGCCTTCCAGGAATTCCTCGTCGTCGGTACCGACCTGGGTCTTGCGGATGACATCCAGGGCCGCGTTCAACGCCGCCGGATCGGTGATCGACTTCGCCGCCCGTGCCTCCAATGTCAGGCTGCGCAGCACCGCCGAGCGCGGTGCCGGCGACAGGGTGGCGAGGAACAGCTTGCCGCTGGCCGTGCAGTGCAGCGGCACCTTGGTGCCGATCGGCAACTGGAGGCGCAGCGGCCATTCCGATTCCACACGGTCGAGATAGATCATCTCGCCGTCCTTGGGGATCGACAGGTTGCAGGTCTCGCCGATGCGCCGGGCGGCCGAGGCCAGGATCGCGTGGCGTGCGGTCGCCAGGCTGGAGCCGCCGATCAGGCTTTGGGCCAGGGCCAGCAGGCGCGGCCCCGCCACCAGCCCGCGGCCGCCCAGCTCCTTGCGCAGGTAGCCGTCGGACTCCAGCGTCGAGCAGATGCGGTAGGCCGTCGCCTTGGGCAGGCCGCTCAGCTCGGTAATCTCCTGCACCGAGGCCGGACGGTCCATGCGTGCCACCAGCTCGAGCAGTTCGAGCACCCGCGCTGAGCGCGATTTTGCCGCGGTCGGCTTTGCCAAGGTTAGTACGCCTCCCTCATAGGCTTCCTGCTACACGCCCGGCGGCGGCGAGGCAACAAATCCCCGCCGCGCCGGCCACCGCAACGGGGCCGCTACTGCAGCTGATAGACACCGGCACCCTTGTTCACCAGGAGCATCGTCGAGAGCTCCGGGATGAAGGCGATGAACAGCCAGGCGACCAGCAGGGCCCCGAGATAGGGCATGGTATACTTGAGCAGCCGGAAATAGGGGATGCCGGTGATGCCGCTGGCCACGTAGAGGTTCAGGCCGTAGGGCGGGGTGATGAAGCCAATGGCATCGCCGACCAGGAAGATCACCGCGAAGTGGATCGGATCGACCCCGATGCTGGCGGCAATCGGCGCCAGGATCGGCGCCAGGATGATGGTGTTCGGCAGCGATTCCAGCACGGTGCCGGCGGCCAGCACGATCGCCATGCAGGCCAGCAGCACCGGGTAGTAGCCGCCCAGTTCGCTCAGCGCGCTGGTCACGAAAGCGTCGGCGCCGAGCAGCGAGAGCAACTGCTGCATCACCACCGAGACGGCGATGAGCGGCGCCAGCAGGCCGGTGATCTGGCCGGAGCGCATGATGATCGACGGCAGCTCGGCGAAACTGAAGCCCGGCACGATCAAGCGCTGCATGAACCCGGCCTCGTCCGGCAGGGCGCCGGGCGAGTCGACGCTGGGCGGCAGCAGGCGCTGGGCGAAGGGATACATGATGAGGCCGGCCAGCATGCAGACGCCGGCAGTAACGCCCGCCGCCTCGGTCGGCGAGAAGGCGCCCGAATAGATGCCCCAGATGACCAGCAGGATGGCGAAGAAGCCGAGCCAGGCGCCGAGCCCGGTCTTCAGGGTGCGCAGCCAGCGGAACTTGATCAGGTGGCCCCAGCCGTTGTACTGGCAGACGATCCAGCAGGCCAGCTGCATGGCGATCACCATCAGGCAGCCCGGGATCAGGCCTCCGACGAAGAGGTCGCTGATCGACAGGTTCATCAGGAACCCGTAGACGATGAAGATGATCGAGGGCGGGATGATGATGCCCACCGTGCCGCCGGCCGCCGCCGTCGCGGCCGCGAAGGTTTCCTCGTAGCCGTTCTTCGGCATCTCCGGATGCAGGATCGATCCGATGGTGGCGGTGGTCGCGGAATTGGAACCGGCGCCGACTGCGAAGAGGCCGCAGGCGCCCAGCGAGGCCATGGCGAGACCGCCGCGCAGCCAGCCGAGGATCGAATAGGCGAAATCCGACAGCCGCTTGGCGATGCCGGCCGACTTGATGAGGTCGCCGGTCAGGATGAACAGCGGCAGCGCCAGCAGGCCGAAGAAGTTCAGGCCCTCGTACAGCGTGACGCCGATGTTGGCGAGGGTGAAGTCGATGACGATGCTGCCGCCGATGACCCAGAAGCCGATGACCAGGAAGATCGGCACGCCGAGCACGAACAGGGCGGTGACGCCGAGCGAAATGAGAATGATCCAGAAGCCGTCCATCTGCTTGTCCTCAGTCCCCGAAAATATTGGCTTTGAGGTCGAAAGGACGACCGGCCCGGAAGCAGCTCAGATCGCGCGTGAAGTTCTGCAGCACGCGGATGATCAGCAGGCTCCAGGCAAATGGCGTCGCCATGTAGAACCACCACTGCATGACGTCGTTGGTGCCCGACACGATCGCGAAGTTGTCGTAGGACAACCAGACCTGCTCGCTGGTGTAGAAGATGACGATGGCGGCGAAGGTGATCCACAGCACCGCATCCAGACACAGACAGGCGAACTGCCCGGCGTAGGGCATACGCAGGCGCATCTCGTCGAACCGCAGGTGGGCGCGGATCTTCACGTTGTAGGTACAGCCCAGCCAGACGATCCACAGGAACAGATAGACGGGGACCGTCGTGCTCCAGGGCTCCTGCTGGTTGAACAGGAAGCGGCGGATCACCTCCACGAAGATGATGCCCGCCATGGCCACGTAGCAGACCAGGATCACTATCTTCTCGACGTTCGCGTCGAGCCACCGTAAAGCCGCCATCTCGTTCTCGCCAGCCTGCCCAGTTTGCGCCTGTCGCTTCCGGTTCCGGTCGGAAATCCGCCGGCCCGGGCTTATCCCAAGCGGCCTTGTGATAGGTCGTTTTGAAACCTGCGGAAGAGATCCGGCGGGAAAAGGGAAAGCTGTTCTTTCCCCGCCGGTCTCGCCATAGCCCGTGTGCTTACGCCTGGGACTTCCACCAACGCCGCGGTTCGACGTTCTCCGGCAGCGTGTCCTTGGGGATCTCGCGGGCGATGTCGTAGATGAACTGGTAGGTGTCCATCCCGCCGGCCCAGCCGTTCAGACGCTCGCGCCACTGCTCCCAGTCGGCCGGATGGAATTCCGGCGAACACATCTCCTCGGCTTCCCGCTTGGCTTCGTCGCTCAGCATGGAAACCCGCGTATTGTTGTTGGCGAAGATGGTGCCCGGCATCTGCGGGTCGGAGAAGCCGACGGTCTTGACCAGGGCCGCTTCGTTGGCCGCCTGCACCTGTACCTGGGTCAGGTAGGCCGACTCCATCACCGCGTCCTGCAGATCGCCTTCCAGCTTATCGAAGACGTCGGCGTTCATCGCCGTGTGCTCGGTGCCGCAGAAGAATTCCAGGTTGATACACTGGGAGACAACCGGCGACATATTCGCGTAGGCCACCGCGGAGGCCCAGGTCTCGGCCCCGTCGATGAGGCCCTGCTTCAGGCCGTCGAGGGTTTCCTCCCAGGCGATCGGCGTCGGGTTCAGCTGCATCTTTTCCATGGCGATACGGCCGAGCTGCGTGCCGGTGACACGGTTCTTGGTACCGGCCAGCTGGCTGACGCTGGTGACCAACGGCTTGTCCGCCCACTTCAGGCCCAGCTGGATGCCGCGCAGTTCGGCATGGCTGAACAGGAAGTGCAGGTTATGGCGCTTGCGCAGGGGTTCGCGCAGCACCTTCTCGCTGCCCGGATGGTAGAGGAAGTAGTACTGCGCCGCCCGGCTCGGGAACATGTAGGCGTAGTCGAGCACGTTCAGGTAGGGCGCGCCGCCAGCGGAGTTCTGGGTCGAAGCAGCGAAGATATCGACGATGCCCTGCTGCGTCTTCTTCACGCAATCCAACTGGCCGCAGATCTGGTTGGAGCCGATGAATTCGATGCGGATGGCGCCGTCGGTGCGCTCCTCCAGGTCGGCGGCGAACTGCAGGCAGCCCGCCCGTTCGATCAGCAGGTTACGTTCGTTGAAGCCGGAGGCGCCGAACTTCAGGGTGTGTTTGGCTTCGGTCTTGAAACGTTTTTCGTAGGTCGAGTTCGCAGCCTCGGCAAGGCGCGCGAGCGAAATGGTGCCGGTTAAGGAGCCGGCCGCCAGCAAGGTCGAGGTGATGCCGTACTGCTTGGTCAGGCGCAGCAGGTCACGGCGCGATACGTGCGTCAGTTTGTCGCTAAGCATGGTTCCTCCCATTTCCCTTGGGCTTTAACCCAGGGCCGCTTGTTGATGCGGATTTCTCATTAGACGAGACTTGAAGTTTCATTATTGCGATTGCGCCGACAGAACGCAAGCGATATGTAATATTCGTGCCTCACAGGAGGCCCCAACGATCAAAAGTTGTTTTCGAAAAAGAATCGCCCGCGGGACGCAAGCGCCCCCGAGGCACCAAGGCCCGCGAGGCACCAAGCCCGCGAGGCAAAAGGGGAGGACTTCGGCAGGTGATCGCTCAGCAGCAGGCGACCGCAGCGCCGCGCGACGCGGCGGAGCATGCGTCAGCCAGCGCCCACGGCTACGACTACATCGTCGTCGGCGGCGGGTCCGCCGGCTGCGTCCTGGCCAACCGGCTGTCGGCCGATCCCGCCAAGCGGGTACTGTTGCTGGAGGCGGGGGGACGCGACTGGAATCCCTGGATCCACGTCCCCGTCGGCTACTTCAAGACCATGCACGATCCGCGCACCGACTGGTGCTACAAGACCGAGCCGGACGAGGGCCTGAACGGGCGGCGGCTCGACTGGCCGCGCGGCAAGGTGCTGGGCGGATCCTCGTCGATCAACGGCCTGCTCTACATCCGCGGTCAGAAGGAGGACTACGACCAGTGGCGCCAGCTCGGCAACACCGGCTGGTCCTTCGACGACGTACTGCCCTACTTCAAGCGCTCGGAAGACCAGGAGCGCGGCGCCGACGACTATCACGGCTCGGGCGGTCCTCTGGCGGTCTCCAACATGCGCATCCGCCGCGAACTCTGCGACAAGTTCATCGAAGCGGCCGGCGAACTGGGCATTCCGCCGAGCGACGACTTCAACGGCGCCGAGCAGGAAGGTGCCGGCTACTTTCAGCTGACCGCGAAGAACGGCCGGCGCTGCAGCACCGCCGTCGGCTACCTGAACCCGGCGCGCAAGCGGCCCAACCTGGAAATCGTCACCCACGCCCAGACCGAGCGGGTGCTCTTCGAAGGACGCCGCGCCGTCGGTGTCGCCTACCGCCGCAAGGGCGAAGCCTGCGAGGCACGATGCCGCGGCGAGGTGATCCTCTCCGCCGGCGCCATCGGCTCGCCGCAGATCCTCATGCTGTCGGGCGTCGGCCCCGGCGCGCATCTGCAGGATCTCGAAATTCCGGTGGTCCACGACCTGTCCGGCGTCGGCCGCAACCTGCAGGACCACCTGCAGGTGCGCATGGTGTTCAAGACCAAGGTGCCGATCACCATGAACGACCAGGTCCACAATCCGGTCAAGAAGATGCTGATGGGGCTGGACTACATCTTCTTCCGCCGCGGCCCGCTCAGCATGGGCGCCAGCCAGGTCTGCGTCTTCGCGCGCACGGGCCCGCACACGCAGACGCCGGACATCCAGTTCCACCTGCAGCCGCTCAGCGCCGACAAGCCGGGCGAGGGCCTGCACAAGTTCTCCGCCTTCACGTCATCGACCTGCCAGCTGCGCCCGGAAAGCCGCGGCACCATCGCGCTGCGCAGCCCCCACGCCAGCGACTATCCGGCGATCCACCCGAACTATCTGGCGACGGTGAAGGACCAGCAGGTGACCGTGGCCGGCATGAAGATGTCGCGCGCCTTCGCCGCCACCGACACCCTGGCGCCGCTGATCGAAAGCGAGCTGTCGCCGGGCATCGCGGCGGCCAGCGACGAGCAACTGCTGGAGGCCGCGCGCAACATCAGCCAGACCATCTACCACCCGGTCGGCACCTGCAAGATGGGCGCCGACGACACCGCCGTGGTCGACGAACGCCTGCGCGTGCGTGGGCTGGAGGGCCTGCGCGTGGTCGATGCCTCGATCATGCCGACCCTGGTCTCCGGCAATACCAACGCGCCCACCATCATGATCGCCGAAAAGGCCAGCGACATGATTCTGGCCGACGCGAGAGGCTGACGACCGAAAGCTTTAGCGCAATCGCTTCCCTGTGCCTCGCCCTCGCCTCCTTCGCGGAGACGGGGGCGATTTTCTGGGAGAAAATGGCCGGCCGGTCGTCACAACTCAGTCCGTCATGCTCGGACTTGTTCCGAGCATCCAGGGCAAAGGGTTCCCGCGTGGCCCTGGACCCTCGGGACAAGCCCGAGGGTGACAAAAAGCGTTACGGGAACTCAGTCTGCGAAATGCCCGGCGAGGCCGTCGACGACCTGCTGGTAGGCCGGCTCGCTGTCCGGGTCGAGCACCCCGTGGCGCAGCGCGAAGTGCAGGTTCACCATCGCGACGTTGAACTTGAAGTCGTCCGTATCCTTCAAACGCGCCAGCACCTCGTCCATGGTCCACAGTGAGAAGGACTCGACTTCATTGTCGTTGGGCCGCGGCACGAAGTCCGCCGGCAGTTCCAGGTCGAAGCAGAACGCCACGTCGTTGCGCAGACCCTCGGCCCGTTCGCAGACGTAGCGCAGCGCGCCGACCGGCTTGGCGCGGCAGGCCATTTCGGCCGGCACGCTGGCCTCCTCGCCGCATTCCTTCACCACGTTCTCCATCAGGCCCAGACCGATCGGCTGGCCGCCGGCGGTCAGGTGGTCCAGCTTGCCCGGCGCCACCGACTTGTTCCGCGCCCGCTTGGCGACCCAGATCCCGACACCGTCCGGCGTCTCGACGTAGCCGTTCACGTGCACGCCGTAGGCCAGCACGCCGAATAGCGGCACCGCGCCGCGCTCCATGCGGAACAACGGCGCCTCGCCCCAGCGCCGGGAAATGCCGTAGTCCTCGCCACGCCACTTGGGGATCTCGCCGGCGGCGTGGAGTTCTCCGAGGGCTTCCTCCAGCACCGCCGAGCGCGACTCGAAATCGCCGTAGCGCGCGGGCAGCAGGACGGCGGCATCGGTTACCGTAAAGGTCTTGGGGAAATCCTTCAGTCGCCGCGCGAAATCGTGCGTCACCCAGCCCAGCGGTCCCCGTCCAGCTTGGGAGGACTCGCCCTCCAGCACGAAGGGGCGATACTTCTCCGGCTGCCACGTGTGGCAGGTCCTGATGCGGTCGAGGTAGCTCATGGCGCGGAAAGTAGGCCCTTCGGCCGGCAAAGGCCACGGGCTATTGCGTCGCGGTGCGGCCCCGCCGCAGCGGCCCGGTCAGGCGCAGACGCTGGCTGGATATAGACCCGGGCTAAAGGCAGCCGCCCACAAGATGCAGACGGCGCTCAGTTGCAGACAAAATTCACCAGATAGCCTTCGCCGGCGGTGCGGTGCTCGTTCAGGTGGGCCGAGCGGCCGTACTCCCGCGCGCAGTAGACCTGGGCAATCTTGGTCATCTGCGGCAGAGCCTGAGCGTCCTGATAGCGCAGGGTCACGTGGAGGGGTTCCTGGATCCAGGTCGCCGCGGCGGTGCTGATCGCCAGGAGACCAAGGCCTGCAATCGGTGCGAAGGCTGTTAGTGCGCGCATGAAGTTTCCCCTTGCTGGTCGCATGTGCGCTTACGCAGATGCGAGATGGGAGTCGCGGACTAATGCGGATCCCCGGCAAGAGTTCCCGGCGGGCGAGAATTTTCGCTGACCATCCCTTCTTGTATGAGGAACGATTGCTGTATACCCATGACCTCTCCCACAAAGGGGAAAACCGGCTTGTGGCGGCTGGCCGATGCAGGAGACAAGGGGTGTGACCGACAACGATCTCGCCTGGCGGGCCGAGGAAGCCTGCATGAACGCCTGGCCGTCGCCGCGGCAGGCCGTCTTCGGCGGCTGGCTGCTGCGCGCCGCGGGCGGGGCGATCCGGCGCGCCAATTCGGTGAATCCGCTGCGCGGCTGCAACGGCGACGCGCAGGCGGTGATCCCCGTCGCCGAGGCGCTCTATGGGGCCCTGGGGCAAACGCCCCTGTTCCGCATCCCCTCGCTCGTCGGAAGCCCGCCGCTTGAGAGAATGGAAGGCACTTTGGAGAGCGCGGGCTATACCGCCGAAGGCCACACCCTGACGCTCTTTGCCGAGCTCACGCGGGGCGCGGCTGCTGCCGGCGGCGACGTCGAGCTGTTGCCGCAGGCCAGTGGTGCATGGCTGGACGCCCGCGCGCGGATGAGCGGTATCGACGCGGCCGAGCGTCAGATCTACGAAGCCATGCTGGACAGCATCCTGTTGCCGAGGGTCTTCGCGGCAGCAAGGGACGACGGACAGATCGCCTCTGTCGCCTACGCTGTGGTCTTGGACGGCCTGGCGGTCATCGAGTCGGTGATCACCGATCCCGCATTGCGCCAGCGCGGCCTCGCCCGGCGCAGCGTCGGCACGCTGCTGGACTGGGCGCGCGCTTGCGGAGCCCGGGGCGCCTGCCTGCAAGTGGTCGCCGACAACCCCCCGGCCCTGAAGCTTTATCGGTCTCTCGGTTTCGACAGGGAACTTTACCGCTACCACTACCGCCGCAAGGACGCCGCAAAGGCGCCGCGATAAAAATCAGCGGCGCCCCGCGCGTCAGCGGCAGGCGAAGGAAATCTGGTAGCCGTTCTGGGTGCGATCTTTGCTGAGTTCGACGGCGTCCTTGCCGTAGGCCTCCTCGCAATAGTTGTCGGCGTACTCGGCAACCAGGGCGCGGTCCGCGGAGTCGATATAGCTATAGCTGATCGCCGGCTCGTTCTGCGGCGGCGGCTCGCCATCGTTCCGGGGGCTGGCACAGGCGGCCGGCAACAAGGCCAGCGCCGCCATACAGGCGGCAATCTTCAGGGTGCGCATCGTACTCTCCAACGGCTGTGATCTTGGGGCTGCAATCTTGTGTCGGAGTCTTCAACGCCCGAGAACGCGACGGGTTCCAGCGGCCATCCGCCCCCTAGCGCTGTCCCACGTGCTTTTGCGACGTCAGCACCGTCTCGACCTGGAAGACCTGGCGCAGGCAGCGGGCGATGTAGTCGCCGGTCTCGACGTCCAGGCCGTTCACCTGCACGTCGATGGAGAGGTCGCCGCCGTCCTTTCCGGTGACATCGCTGTGCCAGCGGGTCGGCACCAGGCCGCGCTTGGCGAAGAGCTGCAGCACCCGCGGCATGACGCCCGGTTCGGCCTCGGCGAGGATGGAAAAGCAGTAGACTGTCTCGACCACCGCCAGCGGCGCTGAAGCGGGAGACTGTGAAGTTAAGTCGGAAAGGGAACTCTGAGCGGCCATGGATCGGCCCTCCTGTACGGTCACACCAGAAAACGAATCACAAACTCCCGACTACCCTTTGGGCGCCGGGTCCGTAATTCGAATGGTGATGCCGAACAGTCGGTTTGTGCTCATAGTCCGCGGATAAAACGCCCTGGCAGGGGAAATGTCAATCGTGACGCATGAAAAAGCGTGGCGGATCAGGCGTTAACCACGCAGGCCCCTGCGCCCCCTATAGGCCGCCGCCCCGGCATCGAGTGCCGGGACGGCGGTAGCGTGTTGCCGATCTCTATTCTTCCCACACCAGGCGGCGCTGGCGCAGCATGGCTTCTTCGAAGGAGCCCTGGTAGCGCGCCGCCTTCTTGGTGAAGGCCATGAAGGAGGCGTGGATCCGGCCGGTCAGGTCGTCGGTCTGGCCGATCTCGCCGACCACCTCCATGGTCAGCTTGCCGAGGCGCTGGACGATCTCGTCGGAGAAGCTGCGCAGCTCGACACCATAGTCAGCCAGCAGCGGGCCGAAGGCCGCGATGTTGTGGTAGGTGAAGTCGGTCGAGGTGTCCTGCGCCGTGGCCGCCGCGGCATAGCGCACGATGGCCTGCAGGTCCGCCGGCAGGGCCTGGAACTTCGCCTTGTTGACGGAAATCTCCAGGCTCGGCCCCGGCTCGTGGAAGGCCGGGACGTAGTAATACTTGGCGACCTTCTGCAGGCCGAAGGCAATGTCGTTCCACGGCCCGATCCACTCCGCCGCGTCGATGGCACCGGACTGCATGGCCGGCAGGATCTCGCCCGGCGGCAGCAGCAGCACGGTCGAGCCGGCGCGGCGCAGCACCTCGCCGCCCAGGCCGGCCATGCGGATCTTCAGGCCCTGCAGGTCTTCCCAGGTGTTGATCTCGCGGGCGAACCAGCCGCCCGCCTGCACGCAGCTCGATCCGGCGAAGAACGGCTGAATGCCGAAGTCGTCATAGGCTTCCTCCCACAGCTGCTGGCCGCCGCCGTAGGTCAGCCACGCCGGCAGCTCGATCACGTTGAGGCCGAAGGGGATGGTGGTGAAATAGTTGAAGGCCTTGGACTTGCCGACCCAGTAGTACGGTGTGCCGTGCAGCAGGTCCGCCGTGCCGCTCTGCACCGCATCGAAGCTCTCGAAGGGCGGCACCAGTTCGCCGGCGGCATAGAGCTTGATGGTCAGGCGCCCGCCGCTCATCTCGTTCACCCGCTGGGTGAAGCGCTCGGCGTTCACGCCGACGCCCGGCGCGCCCTTGGGCCAGGGCATCACCATGGCCCACTCGATGCGCTCCTGCGCGATGGCCGGCGCGGCCAGGGTAGTGGAAGCGGCGGCCGCGGCACCGGTCACTGCCAGGCCCGCGCCCTTCACGAATTCACGGCGTTTCATCTTGTCTCCTCCCGGGAGCGTTTCATTTGCGCGGGAGATTAGCGGGCTTCCCCCTGGATTGCCATGGGCGGAATGCCATGGCCCACCGCGCCCTTGGCCCATCCTTCGAGACGCCACCTGACGGCGGCTCCTCAGGATGAGGTCCGAGACACTGCCTCATCCTGAGGAGCGCCGCGCCGCGGCGCGTCTCGAAGGATGCGACGCCAAGGTCCGGACTCCCCGTGGCCGCTAAGCCGCCTCCTGGGTCGTCCGGTCGACGATCTCGACGATGTCGGCCAGGATGGCGGTCAGGTCATAGTCCTTGGGGGTGTAGACGGCGGCGACACCGGCTTTCTTCAGGGCAGCGGCATCCTCCGGCGGGATGATGCCACCGACCACCAGCGGCACGCGGCCGATCCCGGCCTTTTCCATGCGCTCCAGCACTTCCATCACCAGGGCGACGTGGGAGCCGGAGAGGATCGACAGGCCGACCACGTGGACGCCCTCCTCCAGCGCCGCGCCGACGATCTGGGCCGGGGTCAGCCGGATACCCTCGTAGACCACCTCGAAGCCGGCGTCGCGGGCGCGCACGGCGATCTGCTCGGCGCCGTTGGAATGGCCGTCCAGGCCGGGCTTGCCGACCAGCATCTTCAGGCGGCGGCCAAGCCGGCGCGACACCGTCTCGACCCGGGCACGCACCGGCGCCAGGGCGTCGGCCTCCTCCGGCTGGCTGACGGCGCCGCCGACCCCGGTCGGCGCGCGGAACTCGCCGAAGACCTTGCGCAGCACCGCGCCCCACTCGCCGGTGGTGACCCCGGCATGGGCGCAGGCGATAGAAGGCTCCATGATGTTGGTGCCGTCGCGCGCGGCGGTCTCCAGGGCGGCCAGCGCCGCCTCGACGGCCTTGCCGTCACGCGCATGACGCCAGGCTTCCAGGTTCGCCAGTTGACCGGCCTCGGCCTCCAGGTCCGGCGCCAGGAAGCCGCCGTCGGCCCCGGCCACCAGCGGCGAGGGCTCGCTGTCCTTGTAGGCGTTCACGCCGATCACGGTCTGCGCACCGCTTTCGATGGCCTCCAGCCGCTTGGCGGCGCTCTCGACCAGCTGTTCCTTCATGTAGGCGTTCTCGACCCCGGCGATGGCGCCGCCCATGGCGTCGATACGGGCCAGCTCGGCCCGCGCCTGGCCCTTCAGTTCGTCGACCTTGGCGGCGATCACCGTCGAGCCGTCGAAGATGTCCTCGTATTCCAGCAGGTCGGTCTCGAAGGCGAGGATCTGCTGCAGGCGCAGCGACCACTGCTGGTCCCAAGGCCGCGGCAGGCCCAGCGCCTCGTTCCAGGCCGGCAGTTGCACGGCGCGGGCCCGCGCGTTCTTCGACAGGGTGACCGCCAGCATCTCCAGCAGGATTCGGTAGACGTTGTTTTCCGGCTGCTGCTCGGTCAGGCCCAGGGAGTTCACCTGCACGCCGTAGCGGAAGCGGCGGTATTTCTCCTCCTCGATGCCGTAGCGCTCGCGGCAGATCTCGTCCCACAGTTCGGTGAAGGCCCGCATCTTGCACAACTCGGTGACGAAGCGCAGGCCGGCGTTCACGAAGAAGGAAATACGCCCGACGACCCGCGGGAAGTCGGCGTCCGGCACCTGGCCCGACGTCTTCAGCGCGTCGAGCACGGCGACCGCCGTGGCCAGCGCGAAGGCCAGTTCCTGCACCGGTGTCGCCCCGGCCTCCTGCAGGTGATAGGAGCAGACGTTGGTCGGGTTCCACTTCGGCACTTCGCCGTAGGTGAAGGCGATCACGTCGGTGATCAGCTTCAGCGAGGGTTCCGGCGGGAAGATGTAGGTCCCGCGCGACAGGTACTCCTTGATGATGTCGTTCTGCACCGTGCCGGTCAGGTCGCCGCGCGCCGCGCCCTGCTTTTCCGCGCAGGCGATGTAGAGCGCCAGCAGCCAGGGCGCCGTCGCGTTGATCGTCATCGAGGTGTTCATGCGGTCCAGCGGGATGCCGTCGAACAGCTTCTCCATGTCGCCCAGGTGGCTGATCGGCACACCGACCTTGCCGACCTCGCCCTTGGCCAGCGGGTGGTCGGAGTCGTAGCCGGTCTGGGTCGGCAGGTCGAAGGCCACCGACAGGCCGGTCTGCCCGCGCGCCAGGTTCTTTCGGTAGAGGGCGTTGGAAGCCTCGGCGGTGGAATGACCGGCATAGGTGCGGATCAGCCAGGGCCTATCGCGCTCCCGCGCCAGAAGGGGGTCGCGCCTGGCCTGGTCCGCCGCCCCGCCAGTCTCGGTCTCAGTCTTGTCGCTCGTCATCCTCACACCGCCCTGCTGTCGGTTACACTGTCTTTTCCCGTCGTCCCCGGCTTTGCTGCAGCGCACCAAAGACGCCGGAGCCAACCAATTCTAGGTTATCATATTTCGCCTGAAAGCCAAAAATGACAGAAAGTTCCAAAAAAATCGCCTATAACGCAAAAAACAGTACCGTTGTGCGTTGCAAAAAACCGATCGAACGTCTATGAGTCAAGAAAAATACGGCACTGTATATGGCTATTCCCGGTCGTCAGGCGCAGTTTTCCGCGCCTTTGCGGCCACAGCCACCGCAGATGCGAAGGATTGGCAGGGCGGCCCCCGAAACGAAACGGCGGGGCCGGCGATAATTGGAGGGTTTGAGTGATGGCCAAAGTGCTAGCGGGTGCCCCCGGGGGGTCGGGCAAGGGCGCTGAGACCGAGGCGCCGAAACAGCCGCTGAAGGATCTCTACGAGGTCGGCGAGATTCCGCCGCTGGGCCATGTCCCGGCCAAGATGCACGCCTGGGTGATCCGGCGCGAGCGCCACGGCGAGCCCGAGCAGGCCATGCAGGTGGAGGTGGTCGACACCCCGGCCCTGGACAGCCACGACGTGCTGGTCATGGTGATGGCCGCCGGCGTGAACTACAACGGCGTATGGGCCGGCCTCGGCGTGCCGATCTCGCCCTTCGACGTGCACAAGGCGCCCTATCATATCGCCGGGTCCGATGCGACCGGCGTGGTCTGGGCCGTCGGTTCCCAGGTGAAACGCTGGAAGGTCGGCGACGAGGTCGTCGTCCACTGTAACCAGGACGACGGCGACGACGAGGAGTGCAACGGCGGCGACCCGATGTTCTCCACCTCGCAGCGCATCTGGGGCTACGAAACCCCCGACGGCTCGTTCGCCCAGTTCGCCCGCGTGCAGGACCGCCAGCTGATGACGCGCCCGCGCCACCTGACCTGGGAGGAGAGCGGCTGCTACACCCTGACGCTGGCCACCGCCTACCGCATGCTGTTCGGCCACCGCCCGCACATCCTCAGGCCCGGCCACAACGTGCTGGTCTGGGGTGCCTCCGGCGGCCTCGGCTCGATGGCGATCCAGCTCATTGCCACCGCCGGCGCCAACGCCATCGGCGTGATCTCCGACGAGGACAAGCGCGACTTCGTCATGTCGCTGGGCGCCAAGGGCGTCATCAACCGCAAGGACTTCGACTGCTGGGGCCAGCTGCCGCCGGTCAACGGCGAGGGCTTCGGCGACTACATGAAAAAGGTGCGCGAGTTCGGCAAGGCGATCTGGCAGGTCACCGGCAAGGGCAACGACGTCGACTTCGTCTTCGAACACCCCGGCGAGCAGACCTTCCCGGTCAGCTGCATGGTGGTGAAGCGGGGCGGCATGGTGGTGTTCTGCGCCGGCACCACCGGCTACAACCTGACCTTCGACGCGCGCTTCGTGTGGATGCGTCAAAAGCGTATCCAGGGCAGCCACTTCGCCAACCTGATGCAGGCCAGCCAGGCCAACAACCTGATGGTGGAGCGCCGCATCGACCCCTGCATGTCGGAGGTCTTCGCCTGGCGCGACATCCCGCGCGCCCATACCAAGATGATGAAGAACCAGCACCGCCCCGGCAACATGGCCGTGCTGGTGCAGGCCAAGCGTCCGGGGCTGCGTACCCTGGAAGACGCCGCGGCCGACGACTAAAGAGCCGGGACCAGAGAGACGCGAGGAGAACCCCGATGGCACTGGCCTGTCTGGCAGCCGAGGCGGACCACGCCGGCGACAAGCTCGCCCGGCGCGGCTACGCCCTGATCGACGGCTCCGCGGTGGACCTGCAGCAGGCCGTCGCCGCCTTCGACAAACTGCAGGGCAACTCCGGCGAGCCCCTGAACATTTCACCGGGGCACCCGCTGATCGCGGCGCTGCTGGACCAGCCCGCCGTCGCCGACCTGCTGCGCGAGGCGGTCGGCCCTGGCGGCCCTGGCGGCCCTGGCGGCCCCGGAGCCCCCGGGGCCAGGGTGGTGCGCGGCGTGGCTTACGACCAGCAGGGCCACGCCAGTTGGTTCGTGCCCTGGCACCAGGCGGGCCGCGACGCCGAGGCGGCGCAGCGCCTGATCCTGCGCTGGCACCTGGACCTCATCGGCCCGGCCGACGGCGGCCTGCGCGTGCTGCCCGGCAGCCACCTCCGTGGCCGGCTCCCCGCCGAGGACGTCGACCGCCTCGCCGCGGAAATTCCGGCGGTCGAATTGGCGGTCTCCGCCGGCACCGTGCTGGCCCTGCGCCCCTTCCTGATCCAGGGCGCCCGCCGCCGCACCACCCGCGGCCACCGCCGTATCCTGCAGGTCGAGCTGGCGCCCCGGGTATCCCAACCCGCCGCCTGACGGCCCCGCGCTGAAATCGAGACGTGCTAAAATCAAGAGACGTAAAAGGTAGAGAGATGCCCGCCGTGCACGCCGAGGCCCGTTCCGAAAGCCTGATCCTTCCCGACCTGCTGGCGACCTGTGCCGAGGCGCTAGCCGCCGCCGAGAGCTATGGCGAGGCGGCGCGGCGTGCCGTCACCCAATTGGTCGCCCCCGGCGGCCCCTCCAACAACGGTAGGGTGGACCCGGCCCTCTTGGAGCGCGAGCAGTTCGCCGCCCACGGCTATGCGTGGCTGGCGACCTATGTCGCCGCCCTGCGCGAGATGCTGCACTGGGCCGAGCGCCTGGACGCCGCGGGGCAGTTCGGTGAGTTGGAGCAGCTCATGCTGCAGGCCACCTACGGCGAGTATCTGAATCAGATGGCCGGCGGTATCGCGCTCAGTCAGGTAGAGGTGCTGCGGCCGGGCGACCTCGGCCTCGGCGGCGACGCCGTCGCCACCCTGCAGACATATTCGGCCGTCAAGGCGCTGTCCGGCGGCAACGGCAACGCCCTGCGCATGGCCATCGCCGGCTATCTCGCCGAGGGCAATTTCGGCGAGGCCGGTCTGGCCGACGAAATGCTGGAGATGATCCGCGACCAGTTCCGCAAGGTCGCCGACGATCACAAGGAAGCCGCCCACGACTGGCACCTGAAGGACGAGCTGATCCCGCTGGAGGTGGTCGAGCAGCTGGCCGGCCTCGGCGTCTTCGGCCTGACGGTGCCCGAGGACTTCGGCGGCTCGGGCCTCGGCAAGCTCGCCATGTGCGTGGTCACCGAGGAACTCTCACGCGGCTACATCGGCCTCGGCTCGCTCGGTACCCGTTCGGAGATCGCCGCCGAGCTGATCCGCCTGGGCGGTACCCCGGCGCAGCAGGAAAAGTGGCTGCCGCTCATCGCCTCCGGCGAGATCCTGCCGACCGCCGTGTTCACCGAGCCCAACACCGGCTCCGATCTCGGGTCCTTGCGCACCCGCGCGGTGAAAGACGGCGACACCTACAAGGTCACCGGCAACAAGACCTGGATCACCCACGCGTCCCGCAGCGACCTGATGACCCTGCTGGTGCGTACCGACCCGGACGAAGCCGGCTACCGCGGGCTTTCCATGTTTCTCGCCGAAAAGCCGCGCGGCAGCGACGCCGATCCCTTCCCCGCCGCCGGCATGACCGGCGGCGAGATCAAGGTGCTCGGCTATCGCGGCATGAAGGAATACGAACTGGGCTTCGACGGCTTCGAAGTGAAGGCCGAGAACCTCTTGGGTGGCGTCGAGGGCCAGGGCTTCAAGCAGCTGATGGCGACGTTTGAATCCGCGCGCATCCAGACCGCCGCCCGCGCCGTCGGCGTCGCGCAGTGCGCGCTGGAACTGGGCCTCGACTACGCCAAAGACCGCAAGCAGTTCGGCAAGGCCATCGTCGCCTTCCCGCGCGTCGCCGGCAAGCTGGCCTGGATGGCGGTGGAGACCATGGTCGCGCGTCAGCTCACCTACTTCGCCGCGCGCGAAAAGGATTCGGAGCGCCGCTGCGACATCGAGGCCGGCATGGCCAAGCTGCTCGGCGCGCGCGTCGCCTGGGCCAACGCCGACAACGCCCTGCAGGTGCACGGCGGCAACGGCTACGCCGAGGAGTACAAAATCTCCCGCGTGCTGTGCGACGCGCGCATCCTCAACATTTTCGAAGGCGCCGCGGAAATTCAGGCCCAGGTGATTGCGCGGGGCCTGCTGTCAGGGCGGAATTAGCCTGCGGCGACCCCACCTACTGAAACACTGTCATCCCGGCACTTGATGCCGGGATCCAATGACCTGACCGCTTTGCTGATTTCAGTCGGATAGGGTGTCGTCCGCGGCCGCCGCCCATGGGTCCCGGGGTCAAGCCCCGGGACGACAACGGTGCTTATCCAGGGATGGTTGGCACATTGCAGTGACTGTCCATCCCCGAGCAACGTCAGAACATGGGCAAACTCTACACCCGTCCTTCTGCCTTCCTCCAGTCCATCCTCGATGAGGAGGCGCCCCTTTCGGGTGGCGAGTTTGGCGAAGCCAATCTCCGCCGGCTGATCGAAATGACCCGCGATGAAGATCGGGCGAACCGCGACTGGGCGACGTTCATCTTGTCCTCAGAGGAAGTAGACACGCCCAGCGTTCGCGATGCGCTGCTCCGCGCCGCGCAGGACGATGATCGTGCTGTCCGTGCCGAGGCGGCACTTGGCTTGGCCAAACTTGATCCAACCCTTGCCCTGCCCTTCGTGCAGCAAGGGCTTCGCGCCGACATCGTGACAGTCCCCATGCTTGAAGCCGCGGCCCTTTGCGCGCACCCGTCGCCGATTGCAGACCTGCGAATATGGGCTCAGCCTTCGGATCACACGCTGGCTGACGAGCTCGCCGCCGAAGCGCTGGAGGCCTGCGAGCGGGCCGGCGAATAACCGAAAGCCAAAGCGCCTTCGACAATCACCCGCCCACAAACACGTCGGGGGCGGTCTTTCGACCGCCCCCTCCGCGTGGCTTATCAACGTATTTGTGGCTTTTCGGGTACTTGGCTTTTCGGAACTTGAGGATTAAACGCCACCGTCGGGCAAAAGTTCCCTCGGTTTTGCGTGAAGGCCTTCGGCACCGCGAAAGGCGGTTGCTTCCGGGCTTCGCCCGCCGGTTTCTCACCAAAAATACTGTGACTGTCGGCGACCTCTGACGGCCCGCAAATTTGTTCGCGCACCTCTTGTCGCTTCGACCTACAGGATGGGCGCCACAGCCTTGCGAATTCGTGAACAACCGCCGTTGCCGCCGAACCGTCGCGGCGCCGTGGCAAGCCGCTGAAGCACAAAGCAAAGTCACCGCGCCGGGCGGTCAGCGCCGATATGACCGGCGAGTTATCCACAAGAATCTCGCCTGCCTACAAACGCTGTAGGGAAACGGGCCTCGCAGAAATCGCCCGGAAGCTTTCCAGCACGCTGAAGAGGCCACGCGCGGCACCAACAAACGGCACCGTTGTGCAGGATGCCAGCCTGCCGCCATCAGGATTTCAAACCCTCAGGTTTCTATCAGACTGCGCATTGCCGCAGCCGTCTCGGCGTCCGCCGGGAAAAAACTTTCGATGGTGAGTTCGGCGAGGCTGATGTCCAGCGCGGTACCAAAGACCGTGGTCGTACTGAGGAAGCGCAGCAGACCGGACGCGCTGCGCAGGTCGAGCGGCACGGCAACACCGCCCAGCGGATCCACCGCGACGGCCCGGTATGGCATGGCGTCCACCGGCACAGGATAGTCCTTCAGTTCATCCCGCAGGGCGATGAGCCCGCCATCGCCCGACGTCTCGATCTGGCGGGCCAGGCGCTCCAGGATATGGGCGCGCCATTGACGCAGGTTGACGATGCGCGGCGCCAGCCCGGCCGGGTGCAGGCTGAGGCGCAGCACGTTGACCGGCGGCTGCAGCAGCCGCGCATCGGCCCCGGCCAGCAGCGGTGCCACCGCGCGGTTGGCAAAGACCATCTGCCAGTGGCGGTCGACAGCGAGGGCGGGATGCGGCTCGTGGCCCGTCAGGATCAGCTCGACGGCCTCGCGCGCCGCCGCCAGGCCGGGGTCGTCGAGCGCCCGTTCCGGATAGACCGCCGCGAAGCCGGCGGCGGCCAGCAGGGCGTTGCGCTCGCGCAGGGGAATCTCCAGCTGTTCGGCAAGGCGCAGCACCATGTCGCGGCTGGGCGCCGCGCGGCCGGACTCGACGAAGCTCAGGTGACGCTGCGACACCTCCGCGCCAAGGGCGAGATCGAGCTGGCTGAGGCGCCGGCGGCGACGCCAGCCGCGCAGCAGTTCGCCCGCCGCGGAAATCTTTTTCGACGTCTCGGAGGAAACAGCCGTGGTTGTCATGGGCCAACACTAGCAGGCCGTAATTCCGCCGGTCCATTACCTGCGAGGTAATCGACCGGTGGCGCGCCCGGCCCGATGCTCCGCCGCAGACGCCGCTTCCCGCGGCGCCACCCCGGAAGAGGACCCGAACCATGACCACCTATGCCGTTGCTCACCTGCGTGAGATCGATTTCGGCGCCGCCATCATCGCGTACCTGGAAAGGATCGACGCCACCCTGGCGCCATTTGGAGGGCACTACATCGTCCACGGCGGCACCAAGACAGTGCTGGAAGGCACCTGGCCCGGCGACATCGTGATCCTCGCCTTCCCCGACCGTGCCGCTGCCGAGGCCTGGTACGCCTCGCCGGCCTACCAGGAAATTCTCGCGTTCCGCACCGATAACAGCGCCGGCGACGTCATCCTGATCGACGGCGTCGAACCGGGCCATCGCGCCATCGACCTCGTGCCGCGTCAAACGCCGCGTCAAACAGGGTGAAGCCGGCGCAGTGGCGGTCGGCGGGGCGCGAACGGAGGCTTTGCGCCATGTTGCTGGAGCAGAGCCACGGCCGGTCTTGCATCCGCAGGCCTCATGGGCCACAACCGGCCGCCGAGGTCGCCGCACCCGACTTCAGGAGCGTCACGTGATTTCACTTCTGCCCCCCTTCCGCCGGGCGACGCCCGCGGATGCCGCTGTCCTCGCCGAACTGGTGAACCATGCCGGCGAGGGCCTGCCGCTTTATCTGTGGGACAAGATCAAGGAGCCCGGCGAGACCGCCTGGGACGTCGGCCGGCGCCGCGCGGCGCGCGACGAAGGCTCGTTCTCCTATCGTAACGCCGTGATCGTCGAGCGCGACGGCCAGGCCGCCGGCAGCCTCATCGGCTACGGCATCGCCGCCGAACCGGAGCCGCTGCCCGACGACCTGCCGGCGATGTTCCGCCCGCTGCTGGAGCTGGAAAACCTAGCCCCCGATACCTGGTACGTGAACGTGCTGGCGGTCCTGCCGGCGTTCCGCGGTCTGGGGCTGGGAAGCCAGCTCCTGGCGCTGGCCGAGACAATCGGGCGCGCCGAGGGCAAGGCCGGCATGAGCATCATCGTCTCCGACGCCAACGACGGCGCCCGGCGCCTCTACGAGCGCCAGGGCTATCGCTTCGTCGCCGAACGGCCGATGGTGAAGGAGGGGTGGCAGAACCCCGGCGAGAACTGGGTGCTGCTGGTGAAGTAGCGCTCGCTCATCCCGCCCCCGTTATCCCGCCCCCTTATCCCGCCCACGCCTGGAACAGCAGGCCGGCGATGAAGGAACCCGTCAGCGCCAGGGCGAGGTACAGCAGGAAGACGCGGAACTTCACCAGGGCGAAGACGGCGATGGCGGCGGGCAGCGAGGTGACGCCGCCGGCGACCAGGAAGGCCAGGCCCGCGCCTGGCGCCATGCCCTGGGCAACGAGGCCGCCGACCAGCGGCAGCGCGGCGTAGCCGTTCAGGTAGGCCGGCACGCCGACCAGGGTGGCGGAGACGATGGGCAGCAGCCCCTCGCCGCCCAGTGCGCCGGCGACCCACTCGGCCGGCACGTAGGCCAGCATCAGGCTCTCGATGAGGAAGGCCAGGGTCAGCCACTTGGCCAGGAACAGCGTCGTCTTCCAGCCCTCGCGGGCGAACTTGGCGACCCGGGCGTCGTCCTGCCAGAAGCGCCAGACCACCGGCTTGGCGGTGCGCACCTTGGCGCCGCCGCAGCCGCCGTTGCCGACGCCGTCGCGCAGGGGATCGCTGAGCCCGCCGGCGCTGAGCAGGCCCAGGGTGACGAAGCCGCCGAACAGGCCCAGGCCGACGGCGGCCAGGGTCTTGGCAATGGCGAACTCGCTGCCCAGCACGCCGGTGGTCAGCACGAACATCGAGGGGTCCATCACCGGCGAGGCGAGCCAGAACGCCATCACCGCCGAGAGCGGTACGCCCATGGCCAGCAACGCGGCGATCAGCGGGATGACGCCGCAGGAGCAGAACGGCGAGAGGCCGCCGGCCAGCGCGGCCAGCAGGATCATCAGCGCCGGCGATCCGGTGAAGGCGCGGGCGACCAGGTTGTCGGCGCCGGTCGCGCCGGCATAGGCGGCGATACCGATGGACAGCAGCAGGTAGGGCGCGGTGTGCAGCAGCGCGTCCAGCGCGAAGACGGTACTGTCGGCGCCCTGGACCGGATCGGCAGCAAAGGTGAGCGCCAGGATCACGGCACAGGCAAGCCAGACGCGGGCGTCGCCCCAGGCGAAGCGGACCGCTTCGAGTCCGAAATTACGTGCACGCAGGGCCAGGTCGGTCATCGCGATACCCCTAGATTTTTAGTTATTTCAGTCCGTGAAAAAATCCGCTGAAATTTCACGCAGCATCCTCCGACGACAGGCTGACGCCGGCACAGCATTGGTCGGTGAGGAAGCCGACGGTGCGGTTCATGACGTCGTAGTCGGCGCGGTTGACCACCTCGCGGCCCTGGCGTTCCTGGATCACCAGGCCGGCGGCGACCAGGGTCGAGAGGTGATGGGCCAGGGTCGAGGCCGGCATCTCCAGATGCGCGGCGATCTCCCCCACGTTCAGCCCCGCGTCCCCCGCGCGCACCAGCAGGCGGTAGATGGCGAGGCGCGCCTCGTGGCCGAGGGCGGCCAGGGCACGGGCGATGGCGGCGTTCTGTGTCATGACCTAACCATAAAACTAGATTTATAGTTTTGTCAAGCCGCACCGATTCCGCCATGCCGCCGTCATCGGTTTGCCATGCGTCTGCCGTATAGTGGTCCGCGTGCAGCCCGTTAACACCATGATACTACAGAAATAACCCAAACACCGGACGCGCTGCGTGTAGTATGATGAGATCTCGGTGGCGAGGGGAGAAGGGCCCTCTGGGCGCTTGCGAGAAAGGCGCCGACGTGGAAACTTCTCCGCTCTTGCCGCATTGCCGATACAGCAGCACCGCTTCCCGCAACGACGGGCGGCGCAAAACGATAAAAATCACGTCCAAGAGGATCTTGCCCTTCTGATTGCCCGCCGCGGACCGCGGCGCAAGGAAGGAGCCTTTGTGCATGCTTGACCTCAGTCCGCGCGACGCCATTACCCAAACGGTCGACCGTCTGGATCCGCCCTCGGCAGAGTGGCGCCGGAACGCCGCCGCCGGGGCGCCGAGCGCCGAAAGCCATGACGCGCTGAAGGACGAGGCGGCCTGCCTGAACGCCCTGCGGGTGGTACAGCCCCCGGCAGCGCCTGAAACGGAAGCGCCGCGCCAGCTGCGCATCGCCGCCTGGAACCTGGAACGCTGCAAGCATGTCGAGGAATCCGCCCGCCTGCTGCGCCGCGCCGGCGCCGACATCTGCCTGCTGAGCGAAATGGACCTGGGCATGGCACGCTCGGGCAACCGCGACACCACCGCCGACCTGGCGGGCGAACTGGGCCTCGGCCACGCCTATGGCGTCGAGTTCATCGAACTGGGCCACGGCGACCCGCGCGAAGAAGCCGCACACGCCGACACCCCGAACCAGGCCGGCCTGCACGGCAACGCCGTCGCCACCCGCTTTGCCATCGACCGCACGGCGATGCTGCCGCTGGACGGCGGCGGCCTGTGGTTCGCCGGCGACGACGCCGGCAAGCAGCGCCGCGTCGGCGGGCGCATGGCCGTCGCCGTGCGCCACCTGCTGCCCGAGCCGCTGTGGGTCATCGCCGCACACTTCGAAAGCCGCCTCGATGCGCTGGACCGCGACCGCGAAATGCGCGTCCTGCTGGCCCACGTCGGCACCCTGTGCGGCGAGGAGCCGGTGCTGATCGGCGGCGACTTCAACTGCAAATCGATCCAGGAAGCCGGCCTGTTCGGCGAAGAGGTCCTGAAGACGCCGCACGACGGCGAGCCGATGTTCACCCGCATGGCCGAGGCCGGCTTCGACTGGTGGACCTGCAACAGCCCCGGCGTCACCACCCGCCGCCATTCCTGGCAGGATCAGGCCAACCCCCGCAAGAAGCTCGACTGGTTCTTCTCCCGCGGCCTGACCTGCAGCAGCGCCCGGGTCGTTCCGGCCGTCGACCGCAGCCGCGGCAACCTGTCCGACCACGAACTGATCCTGGTGACCCTGGAGCTGTAAGCCGCCGCGGCAAGCCTACTCTGGTGCCGGTACCGCGCCTTCTTCCTGCGCCGCCCGGCGCGCAGCCAGGCTCTTCATGCTGCCCTGGTAGGCGATGTAGTACTTGAAGATGTTACTGACGTAGCGCACGGGCTCGCGACCGACCTCCTGCGCCACCACGTATTCGACGTTGTGGAACCAACGGTTGGGATCCAGCCCCTGGGCCGCCGCCTTCTCGCGTAGCTTGGCGATGCGGTTGGGACCGGCGTTGTAAGAGGCCAAGGCGAAGAGACCGCGGTTCAGCGCGTCGAGCTCTTCGGGATGCATGTAGTGGTCGAGCATGAAGCGCATGTACTTTGTGCCGGCATGGATGTTGTTCTCAAGGCTGCTGATGTCCTTGATCCCTACATTGGGATCGGCCGCCGTGGAGGGCAGCACCTGCATAATGCCCACGGCGCCGGCATTAGACTTCACAGTCTGGTCCAGACCCGATTCCTGGTAGCCTTGGGCGATCAGCAGCAGCCAGTCGAAATTGTAGTCTTCGGCATACTCCTGGAAGACCGGCGCGGTGTCGTGGAAGCGGTCGAGGTCGTCGCCCGACAGCGCCTTATCTACCCACTTGGTGCTGCCGAAATAGCGCTTGATGAGAATGTTGCCGAGTTGGGTGCCTTTCTTCGAGGCCCGAACGAAGTCGTTCACCGCGGCGGCGAGCTGCGGCGAGTCCTTGCGAAAAGCCCAGGCAATCTGTCCGCCCTGGCGCAGCGGCACCGCGTCGTGGATCTGCAGATTGTCGAACACCCCCGCCCAGAAACCGACCTGGTGACGGTCGATGAGCACCGCCGGGATCATCTCCGCATTGACCATCTCCAGCAGATCCTCGTCGTCGAGCAGTTCGTTGGCCTCTACGATGGCAACCGGTGCCTTGCCGGCGGCTTCCAGCCGCTGGTTCAGCGCCTTTAGGCTTTCGTAATAGCTGCTCGACCTGCGGACATAGATCTCCAGCCCTTCCAGATCCTCCTCTTGCAGGAGCGGCGCCGCCGACTTTGGCGTCACCACCACCTCGCTGACATCGCTGTACAGCGGATCGCTGAAATCGACAGCGGCCTGCCGCCCCTCTGAGACCGTGAGGTTGCCGGCAGCGATGTCGCCATAGCCTTCGGCGACGCCGGAGACCAGGCGGTCGAAAGGAGTCGGGATGATCACCACCTCGACCCGCAGCGACTTCGTCTTCAGCTTCTTATTGATCTGGTCTTCGAAGGCGCGCGACAGTTCATAGGTGATGCCGCGCTGGTTCGGCCCGTCCAGGAAGTAAAATGTCTTGCTGTAGGGCACCAGCAGGCGGATCACGCGGCGCTCGGCCATGCCGTCGAGATCGCCGGTCCAGGATTTCAGCTGGAACACCGGCGCGGGCGGAGGTGTGGCCTGGTCCTGCGCGACCGCCGGCGCCGGACCGGCTGCCAGCCCCGTTGCCAGCCCCGTTACCAGCAGGGCGCGGACGAACGAGAGCCCGCTCAGCGGCGCGCAAAGCCGCCGGCAAAACAGGGAACACACCAACATGGACATCGGCTGTATCCTCCGGCAATGCCCCCCGACAGTCCCGCCAGACTAGCAGATATATAATCAACTTGATAAGGCCTCTTCGTGTAGGACAATTCGGCTGTACTTTCGGCACAGGCCCTGTCTTTGCTGGAAGAGCACACCGCTGAAAGCCAGGAGTTGAAACCATGCTCGCCGTGAACCCGGAACTCTTCGCCGGCTACATCCTGGCCGTCATCGTGCTGATCCTCATGCCGGGTCCGATCGTCACCCTGGTGATCGCCAACTCCCTGGCCTACGGGCAGCGTACGGGCCTGGCGACCGTGGCCGGCGCGAGCAGCGGCAATGCCATGCTGGTCGCCGCGGGCGCCCTGGGCCTCACCACGGTACTGGCCATCGCCGCCGACCTCTTCGAGGTGCTGCGCTGGGGCGGCGTCGCCTATCTGGTCTATCTGGGTATCAAGCAGTGGCGCCAGGTCTTCACCGCCGGCGGGGTGCCGATGATGCCGCCGATGCGCTCTAAGAAAGGCGTATTCTGGCAGGGCGTGGTGGTCGCCCTCACCAATCCCAAGACGATCTTCTTTTACGCCGCCTTCTTTCCGCAGTTCGTCGACCCGCAGTTGGCCGTGGGCCCGCAGCTGGTCGCCATGTCGATCGCCATGGTGATCATCGCCACCTCGCTGGACAGCCTCTATGCGGTCCTGGCCGGGCGGGCGCGCAACCTCTTTGCCTCGGCCCGGGCCAACAAGGTCCGCCACGGCATCACCGGCACCCTGCTGCTGGGCACCGGCCTGGGCCTGGCACTGGCGCGGCGTTAGTCCGCCACTGTGGGCGGCGGCGCGTAGACCGGCCAGCTCTCGCCCCAGACGAAGAGTTCGTAGCCACCGTCTTCACCGGGCGAGCTGTCGAGATCCAGCATGATACCCTGGTCACCGCCGGGGCTGGCCGCGAAGACGGTGTCGCCGTCGAAATGCACCAGCTCCAGCGCCTTGTTCCAAAAGGCCGCCAGCCGCAACTGCAGGCCGCCCATGAACCAATAGCGGCTGAGAAAGACGAGGCAATCCTGGTCGGGAAAGCGTTCCTGCGCCGACGCCAGCATCGCTGCCATCTCCGCCTGGTTGACGCGGCCCGTGGCATGACTGGGCCGCGCGCCGGCGCCAATGAGGTCATACAGCGCTACCGACTCCTCAATGGGTAAATAGCGCGGACGCACCAACCCGCACGCCTTCGCCAGATCAAGCTCGAAGCTTGCCAAGGCCATTTTCCGCTGATTGCGGATAAAAGGAAGGTGCAGTTCGGTCACATCCACCCATCATGTCGTATCCCGGCACCGGAACCATGCCATCACCCCAGCGGGTGAATTTAACTAACGGTTGAGTCGGCGCCAAGTTCCCGGCCGCTGGGCGGCCCATACAGACGGGCGGCAAATTTGCTGGCCTCCCCCCGATCCGCAGGGTTAAGGTCGCCGTCATGAAAACCTTCTTCTTCGTAGCCCTGCTGATCGCCATGTTCATCACGCTGGCCGTGCTGGCCACCGGGATCATCGGGATGGCCCGCGGCGGCGAGTTCAACGCCAAATACGGCAACAAGCTGATGCGCGCGCGCGTTATCGCCCAAGGCGTCGCCCTGGCGATCTTCGCCCTTGCCGTGCTGTTCGGCACCCAGGACTGACCCGCGAAAGCCGCGCCTCATGGTGAAACTGACCCGCATCTACACCCGGGGCGGCGACAAGGGAAAGACGGCGCTGGGCAGCGGCCAGCGTGTGGTCAAACACCATCCCCGCGTGGCCGCCTACGGCACCGTCGATGAAACCAACGCCGTGGTCGGCCTGGTCCGCCTCCATACCGCCGCCCCGCAGGCCCTAGGTTCCGGCCCGAACGCCGACCCGAATATCGACGCCATGATCGATGAGATTCTGGGCCGTATCCAGAACGACCTCTTCGACCTGGGCGCCGATCTGGCGACCCCCCAGGTCGAAAACCCGGAATTCCCGCCGCTGCGCATCGTGGCCGAGCAGGTCGAGCGCCTGGAGGGCGAGATCGACCGCCTGAACGCGGACCTGGCGCCGCTGAATTCCTTCGTGCTGCCCGGCGGCAGCCCGGCCGCGGCGTATCTGCACCTGGCCCGCACGGTGTCGCGCCGGGCCGAGCGCGAGATCACCGCGCTGGCCGAGAGCGAGACGATCAACCCGCAGGCCGTGCGCTACATCAACCGGGTGTCCGACCTGTTCTTCGTCATGAGCCGCTTTGTGAACGACAAGGGTGCCGGCGATGTGCTGTGGGAACCCGGCGCCACCCGGGGGGGCAAGGGGTGAGCGAAGGGCGGCGCAAACCGGCGGAAATCCTGGCCCTGCGGCGGGTCGGGTGGCGTTGACAGTATACAGCCTTGCTCCTATTGTGCGGCTGCGAGATAGGCAGAAAGAGTTTCCGTATGTCCGCCGCCCCGGCCCTGGCGCAATAAACTTGCGCGGTCCCCGGCGCCGGACTCGTTGACAGCATCAAGACAAAGGGTGGTCGCAAGGTTGCGATGAAGGTTCTCGTTCCGATCAAGCGCGTCATCGACGCCAACGTTAAGGTCCGCGTGAAGGCGGACAAGACCGGGGTGGAAACGGCCAACGTGAAGATGGCCATGAATCCCTTCTGTGAAATCGCCGTCGAAGAGGCCGTCCGCCTGAAAGAGGCCGGCGTCGCGACCGAGGTCATCGTCGTCTCCGCCGGCGCGGCCCAGGCGCAGGAGACCCTGCGCACCGGCCTGGCCATGGGCGCCGACCGCGGCATCCTGATCCAGTGCGACAGCGACCCGGAGCCGCTGGCCGTCGCCAAGCTGCTGAAGGCCGTCGTCGAGAAGGAAGGCCCCGAGCTGGTCATCCTGGGCAAGCAGGCCGTCGACAACGACAACAACCAGACCGGCCAGATGCTGGCCGCGCTGCTGGGCTGGCCGCAGGGCACCTTCATCTCCAAGGTCGAAAAGACCGACGGCACGCTGAACATCACCCGCGAGGTGGATGGCGGCCTGGAGAAGCTGGAACTGAAGCTGCCCGCCGTGGTCACCACCGACCTGCGCCTGAACGAGCCGCGCTATGCCTCGCTGCCCAATATCATGAAGGCAAAGAAGAAGCCGATCGACACGATGACCCCGGGCGACCTGGGCGTCGACGTCAGCGCGCGCGTCACCATCGTGGCGGTGAACGAGCCGCCGGCCCGTCAGGCCGGCGTGAAGGTCGCCTCCGTCGCCGAGCTGGTCGATAAACTGCGTAACGAAGCGAAGGTGATCTGATGTCCACGCTGATCGTCGCCGAGCACGACAACGCGGACGTCAAGCCCGCCACGCTCAACGCCGTCACCGCCGCCGGCCAACTGCCCGGCGACATCCATATCCTGATCGCCGGGGCCGGCTGCGACGCCGCCGCTCAGGCCGCCGCCAAGATCGCCGGCGTGACCAAGGTGCTGAAGGCCGACGACGCGGCCTATGCCCACGGCCTGGCCGAGAACGTCGCCCCGCTGGTAGCCAAGCTGGCCGCCGGTTACAGCCACGTCATCGCCGCCGCCACCACGGCCGGCAAGAACATCCTGCCGCGCGCCGCCGCCCTGCTGGACGTGCAGCAGATCTCGGACATTTCCGCCATCGAGGGCGAAGACACCTTCGTGCGGCCGATCTACGCCGGCAACGCGCTGGCCACGGTGAAGTCGGGCGACGCCATCAAGGTGCTGACCATCCGCGCCACGGCCTTCGATGCCGCCGCGGCCGAGGGCGGCAGCGCCGCCGTCGAGGCGGTCGAGAGCACCGGCGATGTCGGCCTCACCACCTTCAAGAGCCAGGAACTGACCAAGTCGGAGCGCCCGGAACTGACCACCGCCGGTGTTGTCATCTCCGGCGGCCGCGGCATGCAGAACGGCGAGAACTTCGCCATGCTGGAGCGCGTCGCCGACAAGCTGGGCGCCGCCGTGGGCGCCAGCCGCGCCGCGGTCGATGCCGGTTACGTGCCCAACGACTACCAGGTCGGCCAGACCGGCAAGGTGGTCGCGCCCGACCTCTACATCGCCGTCGGTATCTCCGGCGCCATCCAGCACCTCGCCGGCATGAAGGACTCCAAGGTCATCGTCGCCATCAACAAGGACGAAGAGGCGCCGATCTTCCAGGTCGCCGACTACGGCCTGGTGGCGGACCTCTTCGAGGCCGTGCCGGAACTGGAAAAAGAACTGGGTTAGGGACCGCCCGGGTCCGGGCCGCGCGTCGTGGGGACGGCGGCCGTATCCGGCTGACAAGCTAAAGGTATCTTGGACCACATGGCACAACAGGACGCGCCCGCCGGGGGCCCGCAAAGCAATCTGGGCGAGATCAAGTCCGTCGGCGTCATCGGCGCCGGGCAGATGGGCAGCGGCATCGCGCACGTTTCCGCCTTGGCCGGATATCAGGTAAAGCTCTCCGACGTTTCCGCGGAAGCGGCGGAAAAGGCGTTGGGCACCATCGCCCGCAACATGGACCGCCAGGTCAAGCGCAAGATCATCACCGCCGACGACAAGACCGCCGCCCTGGGCCGCATCACTTCCGGCACCGGCCTGGAGATGTTCGCCGACAGTGACATCGTCATCGAGGCGGCCAGCGAGAACGAGGAGATCAAGCGCGAGATCTTCAAGGCGCTCTGCCCGGTGCTGAAGCCGGCGGCGCTGATCTGCTCCAACACCTCGTCGATCTCGATCACCCGCCTCGCGTCGGTGACCGACCGTCCGGCCAAGTTCATGGGCATGCACTTCATGAACCCGGTGCCGCTGATGCAGCTGGTCGAACTGATCCGCGGCATCGCCACCGACGAGCCGACATTCGAAGCGGTGCGCAAACTCTCCGAACGGCTCGGCAAGACCACCGCCACGGCCGAGGACTTCCCGGCCTTCATCGTGAACCGCATCCTGCTGCCGATGATCAACGAGGCGGTCTACACCCTCTACGAGGGCGTCGGCTCGGTGGCCTCCATCGACACCGCCATGAAGCTGGGCGCCAACCACCCCATGGGCCCGCTGGAACTGGCCGACTTCATCGGCCTGGACACCTGCCTGTCGATCATGCACGTGCTCTACGACGGCCTGGCCGACAGCAAGTACCGGCCCTGCCCGCTGCTGGTGAAGTACGTCGAGGCCGGCTGGGTCGGCAAGAAGGCCGGCCGCGGCTTCTACGACTACTCCACGGATACCCCCGTCCCGACGCGCTGATCGGAGCGGCGGGTTCCCCGCCCTTCCCTCGCCGTTCTGCCGATGAGTCCTGGCCGCCCGTCGTCGGGCAAGATCGCCGGCGATCCACTTCGCCCTTGAAGCTCTACGATAAATCGATATATTTCGATATATGGACATACCAACCATCCTTGCCGCCCTGAACAACCCGGTCCGCCGACAAATTCTCGCCTGGTTGAAGGACCGCTCGAATTTCCCCCCGGCCCTGCCGGAGCACGCCGGGGTCGATGGTGTCTGTGTCGGCTACATCCAGGAAAAGGCCGGCCTCTCCCAGTCGACCGTATCGAGCTACATGGGCCTCCTGAAACAGGCAGGGCTGGTGGTTTCCGAACGCCACGGACAGTGGACCTTCTACCGCCGCAACGAAGCCGCCATAACGGCCTTCCTGAAGGCCTTCAAGGAAGACCTCGCCAAGACCTAGCGGCACCTAGCGGCCGCTGACCGGGAAACCTCCCTCCAAGGGCGCCCTGGCGCTGCAAAGAAGCGATAAATCGCAATATCTCGATGGAGAAAGCATGATCCAGGATCCGTTGAAACTTCCGAACGGGAGGGTTCTGAAGAACCGCATCGTGAAGTCCGCCATGTCGGAAGCGTTGGCCGACGCGCACAACGATCCGACGGAGGGGCTGATCGCGCTCTATGAAGAATGGAGTCGCAGCGGCGCCGCCCTCCTGATCACCGGCAATACGCCGGTCGACCGCGGGCACCTGGAACACGCCGCCAACGTGGTGCTGGACGAGACCTCCGATCCGGCGCGGACGAAACGCCTGGCCGCGGCGGCCAGGAGCGGCGGTGCGCTGGCCCTGGTGCAGATCTCCCACAGTGGCCGGCAGACCCCCGAAGCGATCAACCCGCGGCCTCTGTCGCTCTCCGACGAGGCTTTGGACCTGCCGGGCTACGGACCGCCCAGAGCCGCCGAAGAGGCCGAACTGCACACAGTCGTCGCGCGCTTTGCCCGTGCCGCCGAACTGGCGTGGCAAGCCGGTTTCGATGGCGTCGAGATTCATGCCGCCCACGGCTACCTCCTGAGTTCGTCGCTCTCGCCCCGCATCAACACGCGTCGGGACCGCTGGGGAGGCTCCTTGGAAAACCGCAGCCGCCTGTTGCGCGAGGTCGTGCGCGCGGTGCGTGCCGCGACGGGCCCGGACTTCGTGGTCGCCACCAAGCTCAACTCCTCCGACTTCCAGAAGGGCGGCTTCAGCCACGCGGAGAGCCTGGAAGTCGCCCGCATGCTGGAGCGCGAAGGCATCGATTTGCTGGAAATCTCCGGCGGCAACTTCGAGACTCCGGTCGCCTATCAGCATAGCGCCCGGAAACAGAGCACCATCGCGCGGGAGGCCTACTTCCTGGACTATGCGCGCGATATCAAGAGCGCCCTGGGAATTCCGGTCATGGTCACCGGCGGTTTTCGCACCGCCGCGGCAATGAACAGCGCCCTGGCCGAAGGCGCCACCGACCTGATCGGCATGGGCCGCCCCTTCATCATGGACCCGGCCTTCCCTGCGAAGCTGCTGGCCGGAGAGATCGACGCCGCCCCGGCCCCCGAACGCCGCTTCCCGCCGGCCGAAGAACTCCCCCGGGGCGCGGTGCTCAACTGGTTCTGCCATCAGCTGGCGTTGCGCGGCATGCTGGGCCGGGCCGAGCCTTCTCTCCCCGTCGTCCAGGGCCACGCGCTGTATCTGGATAGAATTGCCGAAGCGACGGAAAAGCTGCAGGCAGCCCGTCGCACGAACACGCGGCCGTAAGTCGTCGGCCTTGGCGCCGCCAGCCTTAGGCCTCAGGTATTGGCCGGCCGCGCTAGCGGTGGACGTATTCACCGGCCGCGCTAGCGGCGAACGTATTCAAACGTCTTACCCTCGGCGTTTTCGTATCTCACCTTCAAGAGTTCGCCGGAGGGGCCGTACCAGAGGTCGCGGTCGATCCCGCCGGTCAGCTTGACGTGTTCGGCCTGCAGCTCGCCACCCTTGGCCTGGATGGTTTCCCAGCCCAGCGCGTCGCTGCGCACACGATAGACGTCGTCGCTGGCCGCCGAGAACAGCTTGCCGGCGGTCAGCCGGTCCCGGCTCCACAGGCTGTCGACCGAGACCGGGCCGTCGAGTTCTTCCTGGATGCCGTTCACGGTGCGGCTGTAATGGCCTTCCTTGCGCACGATGGAGATCTCGTATTCCTGGCCGTCGTCATTGGTCATACCGGCCAGGGATTCCAGTTCGCCGTCACGCCAGCGCTCGACGCGCTTGTGCTCGTAGCGGAACAGGGTGACGAAGGCGAACTTCACCGTCATGGCGGTCTCCACCGAGACCTTCAGGGTGTCGTCGTCCTGGGTTTCGAAGGCCAGGCGGTGCTCGCCGACCTTGCTGCCGTCGCGCAGCACGTCGAAGACCATCGGCTCCTCCGCCGACGCCGGGCCGGCGAGGCCCGCCACACAGATCGAGAACAAGACCGCGACCGGCAGCGCCTGGCGGCGGAGACTGGCAAGCGAAGCGGCAACACCCATGGTCAGGTCCTCCCTCGCGGGACAGAGACAAACCAGACGCCTACGAACGGCTATTTTGGCGGCAGCGGCCTCAAGCTACAAGCCTGCCGTGCATTCAGGCGGTCGTATTAACGTTTTTCAACCTGAAGTGTTCGTCACGCCATCCGGCGCGCCGTCCTGGCCGCCACCATCATTCCGGTCGGGGGCGTTCTCGGGGGCGTTCTCGGGCGCGCCCTCGGGGCCACCCTCCCCCAGATAATGGCGCATGAAGGCGATGGATTCAGGCGAATCCCACGGGGCCGGGCCGACCAGGCCGGCCAGCACCCGCCCGTCACGGCCGATCAGGAAGCTGGTGGGCAGGCCCTTGAGGGCGAACTGACGGCCCATCACGCCCTTGGGGTCGAGGAACACCGGCAGCCGCTGCAGGTCGAGGCGGGCCAGGAAGGGGGCGACGACGCTGGAGCCGCCGCGGTCCTGGGAGATCGCCAGCACGGCGAAGCCCTCGTCCGCCAGGGCCGTGTGCAGGCGCTCCAGATCCGGCATCTCCGCCACGCAGGGCACACACCATGTGGCCCAGAAGTTGACCAGGACCACCTGGCCGCGGAAATCGGCCAGGCTGGTGCCATCGCCGTGCAGCGTCTGAAAGGCCGCGCTCGGCGCTGGCACCGGCGGGTTCGAGAAGGTAAAGTTCCGGGCGAACGGGCCCTCTGGGGCCGAGGGCGTGCCGCCGGACGCCGCCGGCTGCCCCTGCGCCCAGAGCGGTGCGGGGACAGTCGCAACCAGCGCGGCAAGCCCGACGGCCGCAAGGGTCTTTCTTATGACCCCACCTGTGGTGGACCCAACTGTGTTGAGCATGGACGCGAGAGCCTCCTAAGGGCCTGATGAACGCAAAGACCGAACAGCGAGTAACCGACAACCCGGCGGCCGAAACCAAAACGCCCGGAGCCAACAGCATGTGGGGCGGGCGCTTCGCCGCCGGCCCGGCCGCGGTGATGGAGCGGATCAACGCCTCCATCGGCTTCGACCAGCGACTCTACGCCCAGGACATCGCCGGGTCCAAGGCGCACTGCGCCATGCTGGTCCACCAGCGCATCATCGGCCAGGAAGACGGCGCGGCGATCCTCGCCGGCCTCGACCGTGTCCTGGAAGAGATCGAAGCCGGGCAGTTCGAATTCAAGGCCAGCCTGGAAGACATCCACATGAACGTGGAGGCGCGCCTCAGCGCGCTGATCGGCGAGGCCGCCGGCCGCCTGCACACCGCGCGCTCGCGCAACGACCAGGTGGCGACCGACGTGCGCCTGTGGACGCGCGACGCCGTCGACCGCCTGGAAGCCGCCCTGCGCGATCGGCTTGCCGTTCTGTTCGCCCTGGCCGAGGCCGAGGCCGACAGCGTGATGCCCGGCTATACCCACCTGCAGGCCGCCCAGCCGGTGACCTTCGGCCACCACATGCTGGCCTACGTGGAGATGCTGGGGCGCGACCGCGGCCGCCTGCGGGACTGCCGCAAGCGGATGAACGAATGCCCCCTGGGTGCCGCCGCCCTGGCCGGCACCTCCTTCGACATCGACCGCCACGCGACGGCGGCGGCGCTGGACTTCGACCACCCGATGGCCAATTCCATCGACGCCGTGTCCGACCGCGACTACGTGCTGGAGTACCTCGCCGCCGGGTCGATCCTGGCGCTGCACCTGTCGCGCCTGTCGGAGGAGATCGTGCTGTGGTGTTCGGCCGGCTTCCGCTTCGTCACCCTGTCGGACGCCTACACCACCGGCAGCTCGATCATGCCGCAGAAGCGCAACCCCGACGCCGCCGAGCTGATCCGCGGCAAGGCCGGCCGGGTGATCGGCGCCCTCAACAGCCTGCTGATCGTCATGAAGGGGCTGCCGCTGTCCTACGGCAAGGACATGCAGGAGGACAAGGAGCCGCTGTTCGACGCCGCCGACACCCTGGAGCTCTGCGTCGCCGCGATGACCGGCATGATCGCCGACATGAAGGCCAACCGGGCCAACCTGAAGGCGGCCACGGCCCACGGATTCCTGACCGCGACCGACTTGGCCGACTGGCTGGTCCGCGTGCTGGGCATGCCGTTCCGCCAGGCCCACCATGTGACCGGCAGCATCGTAAAGCTGGCCGAGGACCGCGACTGCGGCATCGAGGCCCTGGCACTGGCCGACATGCAAGCCGTTGAGCCGGGCATCACCGAGGACATCTTCACCGTGCTCTCCGTCGAGAACGCGGCCGCCAGCCGGATGAGCGCCGGCGGCACCGCGCCCGAGCGGGTGCGCGAGGCCGTCGCCGCCGCCAAGGAGCGTTTTCTATGACCGCAAGCTTCCCGCGCCTGCTGCTGACCGTTGCCCTCGCGGCGGGGCTGGCCTTCGGCATCGCCGCCTGCGGCAAGAAGGGCTCGCCCAAACCGCCGGCCGGCGAGGAAAAGCTCTACACCTATCCGAACGCCTATCCGGCACCGGAAACCGTGGAGCCCAAGGGCGGCGAGGCGCCGGACGCCGGCCCGCTGTCGATCTTCACCGACGGTAACCGCACCAAGACAAAGAATTACTGAGACAGCCGATGAGCAATCGTTATTTCAGCTACCGCGACGGGCGGCTGCACGCCTCCGGGGTCGCCCTGGAGACCCTGGCGACGGAAGTCGGCACGCCGTTCTACTGCTATTCCGCCGACGCGCTGGAGCACAGCTACAAGCACTTCGCCCAAGCCCTGGCCGGCCTGCCGGCGACCATCTGCTATGCCCTGAAGGCCAATTCCAACCAGGCGGTGATCGCCACCTTCGCGGCGCTGGGCGCCGGCGCCGACGTGGTCTCGGAAGGCGAACTGCGCCGCGCCCTGGCCGCCGGCGTGCCGCCGCACAAGATCGTCTTCGCCGGGGTCGGCAAGACCGCGCGCGAACTGGCCGCCGGGCTGGACGCCGGCATCATGCAGTTCAACGTGGAATCGCTGTCGGAACTGAAGCTGCTGTCCGAAGTGGCGGTCGCCCGCGGCGTCACCGCACCGGTCGCCCTGCGGGTGAACCCTGACGTCGACGCCGGCACCCACGCCAAGATCACCACCGGGCGCGCCGATTCCAAGTTCGGCATCGATGCCGCCGAGGCACGCGCGTTCCTGCTCGCCAACCGGGACATCCCGGGTATCCGGGTCGAAAGCCTGGCGGTGCACATCGGCTCGCAGTTGACCGACATCGCGCCCTACCGCCTCGCCTTCGAGCGCCTGATCGCGCTGTACAAGGAACTGCGCGCCGCCGGGCTGCCGCTGAAACGCCTGGATTTCGGCGGCGGCATCGGCATCAGCTACCAGCATGGGCCCCTGACCGAAGAGGGCGATGGCGAAGAGGTCCGCGCCGCCGACGCCCGGGTCAGCGCTTACGCCGAGATGGTGCGCGGCCTCGTTGAAGGACTCGACGCCGAATTCGTCTTCGAGCCGGGCCGCCTGCTGGTCGGCAACGCCGGCGTGCTGGTGACCCGCGTGCTGTTCGTGAAGGACAACGGGCCGCGCCGCTTCGTCATCATCGACGCGGCGATGAACGACCTGCTGCGCCCGTCGCTGTACGATGCCTGGCACGAGATCGTGCCGCTGAACGCCCCGGCCCCGGGGGCCGCCCTGCGGCCGGTCGACGTGGTCGGCCCGATCTGCGAATCGACCGACACCTTCGCCAAGCAGCGGCCGCTGCCGCCGGTCGCCGAAGGCGACCTGCTTTCCTTCTCCTCGGCTGGCGCTTACAGCTTTGTGATGGCGTCCACCTACAATTCGCGGCTCTTGGCCCCGGAAATCCTGGTGCGCGGCGACCGTCATGCCCTAGTGCGCGCGCGCATGGACTATGACACAATGATCGGACAGGACCGTTTGCCGGACTGGCTGGACCAGCAGAATGACCGGCAGGCGCAAGAGGCCCGCGCGCAAAAGAATCTTGCCCGAAAAACAGGGGAGACGCGCGGCGCGGCCTAGGATCCGCCCCGCAGCGCCCTAATGTTAGAAAGGGCCGCTGCGGCGCAGAAGACATAGCCTGCGGCTTGTTCGGGGGCGTCACCGCAGGCGCCTGGACGAAGGACAGGATGCACGCATGAGCGATACCGAGCGCAGGCGCCCCTCCGCCGACCCCCAACGTGGCGACTCCCCCCGTGACGACTCCCCCAAGGCCCTGGCGCGCTTCGGCCTGCTGCTGGCCCTGGCGCGCGGCGCCGTCGCCTGGGAAACCCTGTGGCCCGCCCTGTGGCCGGTGTTCGGCGTCATCGGCGTGTTCCTTGCCGTGGCGCTGTCCGGCCTGCTGCCGGCCCTGAACGGCTGGCTGCACAGCCTGGCCCTGGCCGGCTTCGTGCTGGCGTTCCTGGGCGCCCTGGCGCACGCCGCCCGCCGCATCACCCTGCCCGACCTGCAGGCCGGCAAACGCCGGCTGGAACGCGACAGCGGCCTCGACCACCGCCCGCTCACCGCCCTCGACGACGCCATGGCGACCGGCAGCGGCGATGTTCAGGCGCAGGCGCTGTGGCGGGCCCACCAGCGCCGCGTCATCGCCCGCCTGAAGGGCCTGCGCGTCAGCCTGCCGCGCCCCGGGATGGCCGCCGTCGACCCCTGGGCCTTGCGCGGCCTCGTCGTGCTGCTGGTCGCGGTCGGCTTCGCCGCCAGCGACGGCAACGTCGGCGGGCGCCTGGCCGCTGCGGTGGCGCCCAGCTTCAACCGAATCGCCCAGTTGCCACCCAGCCTGGATGCCTGGATCAATCCGCCGGCCTACACCGGCATGGCGCCGGTCTACCTGGAGGCCACCCCCCAAACAGCCGCCGCCGGCGAGGTCCCGGCCGAGGCCCAGGATAACGCCGAGATACCTCCGGCCGCCCAGAATGCTCCCCAGAGTTCCCCCGAAAACCTGCTGCGCATCCCGGTCGGCAGCGTGCTGCTGGCCCAGGTCCAGGGCGGCGAAGGCGAGCCCAGCCTGCAGGTCGGCACCGCCACCCGGCCCTTCGAGAACTTCGCCCACGAGGCCTACCGCCTGGAGCACAGCCTGACCGAGGGCGACCGCCTGGCCATCGTGCAGAACGGCGAGACCCTGGCGTCCTGGCCGCTGGAACTGGTGCCCGACAACCCGCCGGAGATCGTCTTCCAGTCCGCCCCGTCGCGCACCGAACGCGCCGCCCTGCGCATGACCTACGAGGCCAAGGACGACTACGGCCTGGCCACGGTGAAGGCGGAGGTCCGCCGTCTCGACCAGCCCGAACTGGCGCCGCTGGTGCTCGACATGGTGGTGCCCGCCGCCACCGCCGATACCGGCGAAGCGACCAGCTATCACGACCTGACACCGCACCCCTGGGCCGGCCTGGCGGTGGAGATCCAGCTGGTGGCCCGCGACCAGGCGGGCCAGGAGGGCCGCAGCGAGGCGCTGCGCACGGTGATCCCGGAGCGCATCTTCAACCATCCGGTGGCCCGCGCCCTGGTCGAGCTGCGCAAGCAGCTGACCCTGAACCCGGAGCGCCGCCTGCCGGTGGTGCAGACCCTGAGCGCCATCTACGAGCACCCCGAGCACTTCTTCCACGACATCGTCGTCGCCCTGGCTATCCGCTCGGCCGAGCGGCGGCTGATCTACGACGACTCCGAAGCGGCGATCGGCGAGGTGCAGGAACTGCTGTGGGATGCCGCCTTGCGCATCGAAGAAGGCGAAATGGCGATCGCCGAACGCGAACTGCGCAGGGCACAGGAAGCGCTGATGGAAGCGCTGGCGCGCGACGCCGACGACGAGGAGATCGAACGCCTGATCGACGAACTGCAGCAGGCGCTCAACGATTTCCTCGACGAGATGATCCAGCAGATGCGCGACCAGATGGCGCAGGACAGCCAGCCGATGCAGAACCAGGAGCTGCCGCCGGACAGCCAGCTGCTGAACCGCCAGGACCTGATGGACATGCTGGAAAAGGCGCGCGAACTGGCCAAGGCCGGCGCCAAGGACGCCGCCCGCGAGATGCTGGCGCAACTGCGCGACATGCTGGAAAACCTGCGCGCCAATCCCTACGCCCAGCAGATGAACCAGGACATGCAGGAAGCATCGGAAATGATGCGCGACCTGGAGAACATGATGCGCGAACAACAGGAACTGCTCGACCGCAGCTTCGAGCGTTCGCAGCAGAACGGCCAGCACGGCGAAGGCCAGCAGCAGCAACCGAGCGACAACCAGGGCGACGCGCAGCGCCAGGAAGAACTGCGCCGCGGCCTCGGCGAGCTGATGCGCCAGCTGGGCGACGCGCTGGGCGAGATCCCGCGCCCGCTGGGCCGCGCCGAGCGGGAGATGCGCGATGCCCGCGATGCCCTCGGGAACGAACAGCCGGGCCAGGCGGTGCCCTCGCAGACCCGCTCGCTGGACCAGCTGCAGCAGGGCATGCAGGCGACCCTGGAACAGTTCATGGAGAAGTTCAGCCCCGGCCAGGGTGAGGGCAACGGCCAGGTCGGCGCCCGCCCGGGCGACAACCAGCGCGACCCCCTGGGCCGCGATACCCAGGAAGGCAGCGGCAACGAACTGGGCCGCAACAACGTGCAGATCCCCGACCAGATGGAACTGCGCCGCACCCGCGAGATCGTCGACGAGCTGCGCCGCCGCCGCGGCGAGCGTGAACGCCCGCCGCTCGAGCTCGACTATCTCGACCGCCTGCTGGACCAGTTCTGAGGAAAAAGCGGAATGACGGCGGTCTGCTTTAGACCGTCACGCTCAAGCCCGTTCCACTGGCGTCCGGTTCAAGTTGGGGCCGGGCAGCGGATTCGAGTCTGAGGGTAACAGGCCGACTACGATTGGAAGTTCAAAGCCCGGGCAGCCTAGTGGCAGGTCATTCTAGTGGCAGGTCATTTCCTCGGCGGTCAGAGCCGCCTCGGCCGCCTCGCAGATTTCCTGCAGGGTGAAGGGCTTGGTGATGACCTCGCAGATCAGGACCTCGAGGTTATGGGCACGCTGGCGCTCGGCCGAATAGCCGGTCATCAGCAGCACCGGCAGGGCCGGAAAGTCCTTCGCCACCTTCAGCGCCAGGCCGATGCCGTCCAGGCTGGGCATCACGATGTCGGTGATCAGCAGATCGAAGCTGTCGCGGTCCAGCGCCTCCAGCGCCTGCACGCCGTCTTCGACGGAAGTGACCTTGTGACCCCGGTGGGCCAGGGCACGGCTGACAAAGCTTTTCACGGCCATGTCGTCTTCGGCGACCAGGATTCGCGCCATGGGATCTCCGTCTCCTGAGGACTCTCGGAAGAGGCGGAAGGCGGGTAAAACTGCCGCAACCCGGCCCTTTCCTCTCCCACCAAACTGCCACCGGCGTGGTTAAGCAACGCTTAATGGCGGCCCCAAGAACCGTGGATAGAACGGAGGCCAGACGGGAAGGAAAAGCCGGACGGCGCGCGGATCAGTGCGCGGCCGGCGCCTGCGCCCCGGCAAAAGTGATGGAGAGGTTCTGCGCGCCCTGCGGCGGGTTCCGGGTCTCCGTCTGGAAGGTGACGGAACCGCCGGCGTCGAGTTCGTTGCGCGGCGACTCGAAGGTCCACTCCGCCACTGCCTCGCCGGCCGCGTTGGTCAACTGGGCGCGCAACACCGGCACCGGCTGCTTGTGGTCGGAGATATTGGCCACCATTCCGCGCACGGTGATCACGGTATCACCCCCGACCACCTCCGATTCGAGGGTCACGTTGCTCAACTGCAGCGTCGGCCCGGGCTTGGTAATGGGCACGCCGATCAGCGCGTAGACATCGGCCAACTGGGGGAATTGAGTGACGATTCGCTCACGCTCGAACCAGCCGCCGGCTGCGACTCCGCCGACGAGCAGCAGCAGGAGAACCCAGCCGACCAGGACTCCGCGGCGTTTTTTCTTCACCGGCGGCCCGGGGCGCGGACGCGGCGGCGCGGCCGCCGCCGCGGCCAGTCCGGCACGCGGGTCGTCTTCCGGCATCAGGTGCCAGCAATTGCCGCATTTGCCGCAACGGACGATACGGCCGTCGGGGCCGAGTTGCGACTCGTCGACCTGGAAGCGGATCTCGCAAGCGGGACAGGAAACGATCATGAACGACTTCGACCCTCCGGGGAGCTGTCACGATAACCTTATATGGAGGAGGTATACGCAAAGCAAGGCATCAGCAGGGGCCTTTACGGGACTGACTTGGCTATGCCATTTTCGATTCCTACCTCCGGGAAAAGGAACAGAGCACCTTGGTTCGCTTCGAGGACGTCGTGCTGCGCTACGGAAACGGGCCGGAAATCCTGAAGCGAGTCTCCCTGCAGTTCGACCCGGGATCCTACCATTTCCTGGTCGGACCGAGCGGTGCAGGCAAATCGTCGCTGCTGCGCATGATGTATCTGGCTCAGCATCCAAGCGACGGCCGAGTCGCCCTGTTCGGGCGCGACGTGGCCGGTCTCACCCGCCGCGAAACCGCGCTGATGCGGCGGCGAATCGGAGTCGTGTTCCAGGATTTCCGCCTGCTCGACCACCTGACGGCGCGGGAAAACGTCGCCCTGCCGCTGCGCGTCAGCGGCCAGGCCGCCAAGCGGGCCGACAAGGGACGCAGCAATAAGGATGTCGACGAACTGCTGACCTGGGTCGGCCTGGCCGACCACATGGACGCTTTGCCGCCGACCCTGTCGGGCGGCCAGAAACAGCGGGTCGCCATCGCCCGGGCGGTCATCGGGCGGCCCAGCCTGCTGCTGGCCGACGAGCCGACCGGCAACCTGGACGACCGCATGGCGGTGCGCCTGCTCTATCTTTTCGAGGAATTGAACAAGATCGGCACCACGGTGGTCATCGCCACCCATAACGAATCGCTGGTGCGGCGCTTCCCGCACCCGATCACCCGGCTGCGCGACGGCGCGGTCGACACCAGCGGCGAGGCCCCTGCGGCCGCTGTACCGCCGCAGGACGGGCGCTGATCATGGCCCGCAGAATGGCCCGTAGACGCAGTCAGGCCGTCCCCCTGGACCGTGATGCCTCCGGGCGCTACCTGCCGCTGCTGGTCGCCATCATGGTCTACCTGGCCGCCCTGGCGCTGGCCGGCGCCCTGGCCATGCACAAGCTGGCCGAGCGCTGGGACACCGGCCTGGCCGGAGCCCTGACCGTGCAGCTGCCGGCCGAATCGGCAGCGGGAGGCACGCAAGGCGAACCCCGGCTGGCCGCGGTGGTCGCGGCGCTGAGTGCGACGCCCGGCGTGCTGACGGTCGAGGCCATGGACAACCGCGCCATGAACGCCCTGCTGGAGCCCTGGCTGGGCGATGCGGTGCTGGCCGGCGACCTGCCGCTGCCGCACCTGATCGCCGTCACCGTCGACACCGCCGCCCCGCCGGACCTTGCCGCGCTGAACGCCAAGGTCCAGGAACTGGCGCCGGGCGCCCTGGTGGACGACCACCAGCGCTGGCTGTCGCGGCTGCTGGACCTGGCCCAGGCGGTCGAGGTGATGGCCCTGGTTGTCGTGGTGCTGGTGGTGCTGGCCGCCAGCATCATGGTCGCCTTCGTGACGCGCATGGGCCTGGCCGCCCACGAACAGGCCATCGAACTGCTGCACCTGATCGGCGCCCAGGATTCCTACGTCGCCCGGCAGTTCCAGAGCCATGCCCTCAGCTTCGGCCTGCGCGGCGGCCTGATCGGCCTGCTCTGTGCCCTGCCGACGCTCTACCTCGCCCGCCTGCTGCTGGAGCGCGTCGGCAGCGGCCTGCTGCCCGAATTGGGCTGGCGGCCCTACGAGTGGTCGCTGTTCATTCTGTTGCCGGTCGCCGCCGCCCTGGTGACCATGGTGACCGCCCGCGTCACCGTGCTGCGCACCCTGACGCGGCTGCCCTAGTGCCTGTGCCGGGCGACAGCGCGGGTGGAGCCCCGAACGGAAAGATGAAAACCGAGACGTCATGCAGTCGCGAATGCTGAGACAGGAAAGAGGCAAAGCCGCCGCACGCGGCTGGCGCCGCGTGAAGCGGCTGAGCGCCCTCGCCGTGGCGATCGTCGTGGCCTACGGCGTCGGCTTCCTGTGGTTCACCACCCTGCTGCCGACCGGGGTCGACAACGACACGCGCGTCACCGATGCCATCGTGGTGCTGACCGGCGGCAGCGACCGCCTGGCCGTCGCCCTCGACCTGCTGAGTGCCGACAAGGGCCAAAAGCTGTTCGTCTCCGGCGTCTACCACGGCGTCGACGTGCGCCAACTGCTCGACCTCTCGCAGCACTCGCCGGAGGATCTGTCCTGCTGCGTGGTGCTGGGCTACGAGGCCGACAACACCCGCGGCAACGCCATCGAAACGGCGGCCTGGATGAAGGAGCAAGGCTTCACCTCGCTGCGCCTGGTGACGGCGACCTATCACATGCCGCGCTCGCTGCTGGAATTCCGCCGCCACATGCCGGATATCCTGATTGTCGCCCATCCGGTGTTTCCGGAGCACTTCAAGCGCGATAACTGGTGGATGTGGCCGGGCAGCAGCACCCTGCTGATCACCGAATACACCAAGTACCTGGTCGCCCTGGTACGCGGCCTCTTCGATCCCGCCCTCGGCTACCTGGAAGCGGCTCTGAAATGAGGGGCGCCGACCCAGAGGCCAATACACGGGCCAACACAGGGGCCAACACAGGGGCCGCACCATGAAGGTGCTGCGCTCGCTGCTGTTCAACGCATTCTTCTATGGCTGGACGGCGCTGTGCGTGGTCGCCGGACTGCCGCTGCTGTTCGGCCCGCGCGCCGGAATCTACCATCTCGGCCGTGTCTGGGCGCGGCCGATCCTGGCCGCCCTCGCCGTCCTCTGCGGCCTGCGCTACCAGGTCCGCGGACAGGAAAACCTGCCGGAGGGTGCCGTGCTGGTCGCCGCCAAGCACCAGTCCGCCTGGGATACCATCATCTTTTCCGTTCTGCTATGGGATCACAGCTTCGTTCTGAAGCAGGAACTGACCCGCATTCCGCTGTTCGGCTTTTACCTGATCCGCGCGGGCCTCATCCCGGTCGACCGCAAGGGCGGCGCCAAGGCCCTGCGCAAGATGGTCGCCGCCGCCAAGCGGGTCGCCGCACAGGGACGGCCCATCGTGATCTTCCCGGAGGGTACCCGGGTGGCCCCGGAGCAGCAGCAGCCCTACCAGTCGGGCGTCGCGGCGCTCTATGGCCAGTTGCAGGTGCCGGTGGTGCCGGTGGCGCTCAACTCCGGGGTGTTCTGGCGCCGCAACAGCTTCTGGAAACGGCCCGGCACCATCACCCTGGAGTTCCTGCCGGCGATCCCGCCGGGCCTGCAGCGCAAGACCTTCCTGGCCCGGCTGGAGCAGGCCATCGAGGGGCGCAGCCGCGCCCTCGCCCAGACGGCCGGGGCAGAACTCACTCGCGAACGCAAGCCCTTGACCGAAAATTAGCTGTGCGCAGAGTTGTGGATAGCTTTTAGCGCCGACGCCGCCGCCACAGATTCGCGCTTGCCAAAGTGGAATCTTAAGACGACTCGGCCAGATTGAAACGAAGCAGGAACACTCGCTTGACCAGCTTGCCGGACAGTCCTATCGTCACGCGAGCATTTCTGCCAAATATTGACGCGTTAGCCGCGATCGACGGCCCGCGAGAGGCTGTGAAATGACCAAACTGACGGCTCTGTCGCAGGAAATCTGGGACCTGAAGTACCGCCTGAAGACGGCGGCGGGCGAGCCTGTGGACAAAACCGTCGCGGACTCCTGGCGGCGCATCGCCCGCGCCCTGGCCGCGGCGGAATCTGACCAAACGGTCAAAAACTCAATTGAATCAAGATTCTTCGAAGCGCTGGAGGATTTCCGTTTCCTGCCCGCCGGACGCATCCAGGCCGGCGCCGGAACCGCGCGCAACGTCACCCTGTTCAACTGCTTCGTCATGGGGGCCATCCCCGACGACATGGGCGGCATTTTCGAGCACCTGAAGGAAGCCGCCCTGACCATGCAGCAGGGCGGTGGCATCGGCTACGACTTCTCCACCCTCCGGCCCAAGGGCGCGGTGGTGCACGGCATCGGTGCCGACGCCTCCGGCCCCTTGAGCTTCATGGACGTGTGGGATGCCATGTGCCGCACCATCATGTCCGCCGGATCGCGCCGCGGCGCCATGATGGCGACGCTGGCCTGCGACCACCCGGACATCGAGGCCTTCGTCACCGCCAAGCAGGAGCCGGGACGGCTCAGCATGTTCAATCTGTCGGTGCTGGTCAGCGACGCCTTCATGCAGGCGGTACGCGAGGACCAGCCCTGGGACCTGACCTTCGCCGGCACCGTCTACCGCACCGTCCCGGCGCGCGACCTGTGGGACAAGATCATGCGGGCGACCTACGCCGCCGCCGAACCGGGCGTGATCTTCATCGACCGCATCAACCAGCGCAACAACCTGCACTACTGCGAATCCATCCGCGCCACCAATCCCTGCGGCGAGCAGCCGCTGCCGCCCTACGGCGCCTGCCTGCTGGGTTCGGTGAACCTGATGGCGCTGGTGAAGCGCCCCTTCGAGGACGGCGCCGATGTCGACCTCGATGCGCTGGCCGAGCTGGTGCCGACGGCGGTGCGTATGCTCGACGACGCCATCGAGGTGTCGCGTTTTCCCCTGGCGGCGCAGCATCAGGAGGCGATGGCCAAACGCCGCATCGGCCTGGGTATTACCGGCCTGGCCGACGCGCTGATCGCCTGCGGCCTGCGCTACGGCAGCGCGGAAGCGGTAAAGGCGACCGAGCGCTGGCTGGCCGCCTTCCGACGCCACGCCTATCTCGCCTCGGTCGCGCTGGCCAAGGAGAAAGGCCCCTTCCCGCTGTACGACCGCGACGCCTACCTGGCCGGCGAGACCATCAAGGAACTGGATGCCGACGTGCGCGAGGCCATCGCCGCCCACGGCATCCGCAACGCGCTGGTCACCTCCGTCGCGCCGACCGGCACCATCTCGCTGCTGGCCGACAACATCTCCTCCGGCCTGGAGCCGGTGTTCAGCTTCGTCTACAAGCGCCGCATCCTGCAGCCCGACGGCAGCCGCCGCGAGGAGGAGGTCAGCGACCACGCCTACCGCCTGTTCCGCCGTCTGAAGGGCGAGGACGCGCCGCTGCCGCCCGCCTTCGTGAACGCCCAGACCCTGGAGCCCGCCGCCCACGTGGTGATGCAGGCCGCGGTGCAGCGCTACATCGACAGCTCGGTCTCCAAGACCATCAACCTGCCGGCCAGCATTGCCTTCGACGCCTTCAAGGACGTCTACCAGCAGGCCTACGACCTGGGCTGCAAGGGCTGCACCACCTACCGGCCCAACGCGATCACCGGCGCGGTGCTGTCGGTCGACAGCGGCGTGATGCCGAGCGATACGGCGACCAGCGAACGGGTGGCGACACCGTCTGCGGGGGTCCCGAACCTCGCGCCCGCGGCCACCCCCGCACCCTCCGGGGGCGACGTGGTCTACATGAGCGAGCCGCTGGACCGCCCCGAGGTGCTGCCCGGGCGCTCCTACAAGCTGCGCTGGCCGGAGAGCGACCACGCCATCTACATCACCCTCAACGACGTCGTGCAGGAAGGGGGCGGCAAGGAGCCGCGCCGCCGGCCCTTCGAGATCTTCATCAACTCCAAGAACATGGAGCACTACGCCTGGACCGTGGCGCTGACGCGGATGATCTCCGCGGTGTTCCGCCGCGGCGGCGACGTCTCCTTCGTGGTCGATGAGTTGAAGGCGGTGTTCGACCCGCGCGGCGGCGCCTGGATGGAAGGCCGCTACGTGCCCTCGCTGCTGGCCGCCATCGGCGGCGTCATCGAGCGCCACATGATCGACATCGGCTTCCTGCAGGCGAAGGGACCCATGCCCGGCGAGGAACAGAAGGCCGTGGTCAATCTCGGCGGCCCGGAGAGCGGCACCCGCTTTGCCCAATGCCCCAAGTGCGGCAGCGCCGGCCTGATCCGCCAGGAAGGCTGCGACCTCTGCACGAGCTGCGGCTATTCCAAGTGCGGGTGAGCGACAAACGACTCAAAGCGCAGTTCATGAGGCACGAAGCAGCGCTGCGTGACCTTTGGAACACCTTCGACCCCATCGGGGTGATGGACGATCCCGAGTGGCCACGCGATGAATACGACCGCTATCTGCCCCATACGCTGCGCCTGTTGACGGACGGCGCGGGAACACTGGCTATCGCCGACCATGTGAACCGCGTGGTCCGCGATGAAATCGGACTGCCAGGCAATCCAAGCGCCGCCTACGCATTCGCTTGCCAACTCGAAGTTTGGTTTGAGAGAGAAACAGCCAGACAAGACAGCGAAGCATCAAAACCTAGCTAGGGAGTCATGCTCGGGCTTGTCCCGAGCATCCAGGGCAAGCGCTCGGTTGTTGCACCATGGACCCTCGGATCAAGTCCGGGGGTGACATCATTCCGCTGTCGTCCCGGCACTTGTTGCCGAGACCCAATGGCATCAGCCCTCGCACGACGCCTTATGATCGAGTAACTGGACAGGGCAATGGGCCCCGGGGTCGAGCCCCGGGGCGACAGATGGAAAAACGTTCAGGTCGTTGCGTGGTGACGCGTCGGTTTTGTTGGCAAAATCTTCCCCAGCACCCAATCGAGCGACACGGCCCCCGCGCCCTTCACCGCCAGGGTGACCAGCAGGAAGACCCAGAGCGCGCGCTGGTCGAGGATGACGGCGTCGGGCGCGCGGTCGAACCAGACGCCGACGGTCGCGGCGTCGGCGCCGTGAAAGACGATGTCGACGAAGCTCTGCACGACAATGAAGCCGATCATGCCGAGCGCGGCGAGGCGCGTGAACAGGCCCAGCACGATGAGGATCGGCAACAGGAACTCGGCATAGGTGCCGGCAATGACGATGAGGTCGTAAGGAAAGAACGGCACCTGGGAGGCGTCATAACCGTAGGCCTCCACCACGCTCGGCAGAATCTGGAAGTAGGCGTTGTCGCCGATGCTGAAGAAGCCGGCAACGCCGTCGCCGACTTTTGTCGAGAAGGAGTTCAGGTAGTAGACCAGCAGCACGGCGGCGAAGACGACACGCGCGAAGAGGCCGAGAAACCAGCCGTCGAGCCACGCTTCGACAATACCGATGGCGCAGCGGTACAGAGCGACGATGCGAGCAATCATTTTGGCACTCTATTCTTTCGGTGAAGCAGGAAACCGGATCGCCGCGACGGCGCCGAGTTGGAACAGGCCTTGAAGGTGACTGGCCAGATCGAAGTCCGCACACTCGGCCAAGGCCGCCTCGGCAGCGGCGCCGAGGCTTTCGCCGGCAGCGAGAGCCGCGAGGAAACCGTAACCGGCCGGCGGCAGCACGCGCACCTCGACGCTCAGCATCGGGCGCAGTACCGCGACATCCTCGGCCCGGGTCATGTCGACATCGACGTCAGGACCGCCGCCGCTGGTCACCGCCCACAACGAGGCGGCGGGATAGCGCGAGCGCAGCAGCTGCAAAGAAGGATGCAGGGTGAAGCGCAGACCCGGCAACAGATCCTGCGGCAGCCCGGCGAGGCATGCGATGGAAAGCGGCTCGGCATCGGCGGCGTGATAGGCGTTCAGCCGCGCCCACTCCAGCCGCGCCACGTCGCCCAGATAGGGCACGCCGTCAGCCGGCGCGAAGGCATCGAGGAAACCGCCGAAGCCCTGCCCGTAGAGCAGCAGCACCGGAGAGCGCGGCGGAGCGCGATGGATGTAGATACGGGCCGCGGCCTTGAAGAAGTCGGCACCGACCAGGCGACGCACCACCGGAAAGGTGGTCTCCAAGGCCTCGATCAAGCCGACCATGCGGTTGTTGCGGTAGACATCGAAGCGGCGCGATTGCGCCAGCGGGCCATGACGCCCCACGCCCGCCGGAGCGGGCAGGCCCGGGTCGGCCAAGGCCGCCGCGAAACCGGCCTGGAGATCAGCGAGCCGCGGCATGCCTGGTCTTTCCCATGGCCTGCACGGCCATGACGCGCTCGGCGGTGCGCGCCTCGGCGAAGAGCGCCTCCCAGGCCGGCACGTCGTTGTCCCATTCGATCAGAGTCGGCATCAGGCCCGCGTGTGAAATGGTGCGCGCGTAGAGCGACCACACCGTGTCGTCCACCGCGCGGTCGTGGGCATCGATCAGCAGCGGGGCGCCGGCATCGTCACGGTCACGCGCGTGGCCGGCCAGATGAATCTCCTTCACCGCCGCCATCGGAAAAGCGTCGATGTAGGCCTCGGCGCTGGTGCCGTGATTGGTGGCCGAGACCACCACGTTATTCACGTCGAGCAGCAGGTGGCAGCCGGTCCTGAGCGACACCGCCTGGAGGAAGTCGATCTCGCTCATCTCGCTGCTGTCGAAGGTGACGTAGGTCGCCGGGTTCTCCAGCAGGATGCGGCGGCCCAGCACCTCCTGCACGCGGTCGATGTGATCGCTGACCCGCGCCACGGCTTCGCCGGTATAGGGCAGCGGCAGCAGGTCGTTGAAGAAGACGTCGTTGTGGGTCGACCAGGCGAGGTGTTCGCTGACCAGGCCCGGCTGATAGCGATCGGCCAGGGTCTTCAGGCGCGCCAGATGCGCCTCGTCGAGCGGGTGGTCGGCACCGATCGACAGGCCGACGCCATGCAACGAGATCGGATAGTCGCGGCGGATCGCCTCCAGGTAATGATGCGGCGGGCCGCCGGCCCCCATGTAGTTCTCGGCATGGACCTCGAACCAGCCGAGATCCGGACGCTGGCCGAGGATATCCTCGTAGTGCTGCGCCTTCAGGCCGACGCCGGCACGGGCCGGGATGTCTGCTGCAACCGCCATGCGGGCCATCCTAACGCACCAGTCAACGAAACGGGGAGGAGGAAGAACACCGGCCCCCGCGAGTCAGAGGGGGCGTTGAGGGGCCGGTGTCCCGTTCTGCAGGCCGTTACGCCGGCAGGTCGCGGTCGAGGGCTTCCAGTGCGCCCTTGCGGTCGCCCGGCAGCTCGAAATCGGCCATCGATTCCTCGACGCCGTACTTCATGCAGTCACCGGCAGGCACCAGCTTCCAGGCGTTGCCCTGGTAGTCGACCTTCGAGGTGCCGGCGCAGGTGGTGCCGGGCCCGGCGGCACAGTCGTTCTGGCCGGCCAGCGCAATGCCGTAGCACTTTTCCTTGGCCTGGGCCGCCGCCGGGGTGACGTTCGCTGTGGCCGAAACCGCCAGGGCCACCGCACCGGCGATCATCGCCGCACTCACGAGTTTGGTATTCTCCGCCATGGTCGAAGGCTCCTTCTCATTTCTCTCTGTTGTCACGAAGGGGAGGACGTTCAGTTCTTGATCGGCGCGGAGACCGTGTAGGTCCCCTTGTTGTCGTCGATCGCCTTCCAGCTCTTCGACGAGGCCGGCGCCGATTCCTTGGCGGTCCAGTTGTTCTCCGCCTTGGTCAGGTTGCCGTCGATGTCGCTTTCCCAGAAGCCGACGACCGTCGGGGTGATGTTGAGGTAGAGCTTGCCGTCGACGATGCGCCACAGGTTCGGGTTGCCCGGCACCTTGCCGCCCTGGGCAATGCCGTAAGCGCAGTGGCCGTCATAGGCCGGGGCGTATTTCGCGGGATCGGCAAGGAACTTGTCGCGATGGGCCTCAGAGGCGAAGGCCCATTCGGCGCCATTGTACTCGGCGGTGATGTCGGCCTTGCCGGGCACCGCTTCCGCCTGTTGCTGGCCGACCGGCACCTGCTTCATCTCGAAATAGGCGACGGGGTCGTAGCCGCTAAGGGCGAAGCCGCTTTCGTCGACGTACTGGTCGCCGGCCTGGGCGGCGCCGACGCTGAGCACGGAGGTGGAGAAAGCCAGGGCCGAGGCCAAGAGCAGTTTGCGCATCATGGGGGAAACCTCATATCTCCTGTTGCACATGTCCCCTGATCGGGGCCGCAGGACGCTGCCTGCTTGAGCTAGAGATATTTGGCGACCCCCGGTGCGATCAAATCACGTCACGTCACTAATATGTGACGCCCCTATGTGACGCTGGGAGAGCGGGGCCCAGAGCGCGGATTTCAGCCGAAATCGACCGCCGTGGTGTTGGCGCCGCACAGCAGCACGACGACCTTCTCGCCTGCCGCCGGCCGATAGCGGCCCGACAGCAGTGCGGCCAGGGCCGCGGCGCCGCCCGGCTCGGCGACCACCCGGATGGTATCCCACAGCGCCTGCTGGGCGGCGCGGATGGCATCGTCGGTCACCAGCACCGAGCGGTCGACATAGGCCTTGGCGAAGGGAAACATCAGCCGGCCGACCTGTTTGGGCGCCAGCGAGTCCGCGGCAATGCCCTCGGTCGGCGCATCGACCGGATGGCCGGCGGCCAGGGCGTCATGCAGGGTCGGCGCGCCTTCGGGCTCCACCGCAACGATCTTCACGCGCCCGGCGAACCAGGCGGCAATGCCGCCGATCAGGCCGCCGCCGCCGGTCGCCACCAGCAGGGTATCGATCTCCGGCAGTTGGGACTCGATCTCCAGGCCGACGGTGCCCTGGCCCAGCAGAGTTTCCGGCTGGTCGAAGGCGTGCAGCGGCAGGGCCCCGGTCTCGGCGACGAAGGCCTCGCTGGCCGCCAGGGCGTCGGCGTAGCGATCGCCGCCGACCACCAGCCTGGCACCGTAGCTTTCGATGCGCGCGGCCTTGGCCGGCGAAGTGATCGACGGCAGAAAGATGGTCGCCGGGAGGTTCAGCTTCATGGCGGCATAGGCGACCGCAGCGCCGTGATTGCCACCGGACGCGGCGGCGATGCCGGCCGCCGGCACCGCGCGGGTCAGCAGATTGGCGAACGCCCCACGCACCTTGAAGGAGCCCGAGTGCTGCAGAAATTCCAGCTTCAGGTCGATCGGCTGCGCCGCCCCCTGGAAAGCCGGGCCAAAATCGGCGAGGTCCACCGCCAGCACCGGGGTGCGCCGGATATAGGGGCGGATCAGCTTTTCGGTTTCGGCGATACGCGCGCCGGTGATAGCGGTCTCGATCGAACTCACTGATCTTCTTCCTTGTTACACAATCGCGCCTCGCGAAGGCGGCGCGCTTCTTTCAGCAAACGCTCCAGGGCGCGGTCCCGCAACCCCAGGGCCTGCAGATGATGGACGGTGTTCTGCAGGTAGTCGAGGCAGAGCCCGCGGTTGCCGCGGCCCTGCAGGATCAGCGCCACCATGGCGTCGTGGTCCAGGCCGCCGGCATACTGGCGGTGATGGCGGTCGACCACGAAGGTCATCGCCGTGACGGCACCCGCCTCGGTCTCCGCCCGGCGCCAGGTCGGATGGTAGACGCCGGTCACCATCTCGCGCTCGTCGAGGTAGTCCAGCACCGCCTCGGCCTCGGCCGCCGGGACTCGGAACACCATGCCCTGGCACGAGCCGCCGCGGTCCAGGCCCAGCACCAGGCCGGGGACCTGCGGCGTGCCGCGGTAGCGGTGCGAATAGATGCAGAAGCTGCGGTGCAGGCCCCGCACCCGGGCAATGCGCACCTCGACATGGGGAAACCCCGGGTGCCACATCAGCGAGCCGTAGCCGAAAACCCAGAAATCCTCGCCCGGCGTCAGGGTGAGCCGGCGTGATGCCCGCTCTTCCTCCGAGAGGTGCTGCAGGTCTTCCAGGTTCGGCGGAGTCGGGGGGGCCATAAAGTCCGGGTCTGTGGTGATATCGCTCTCATGTTAGGGGCCGAGCCCGGCGATGCAAGCCACCCTCCCCCGGCTATCCCCCGGCCCGTCCGCCGGCGCCCGGCCGGAAGGCACCGAATTCAGGGGCTGCGGGCACCGGCCGCGGCGCCTATCATGCCGGCCATGCCCCGATACCGCCTGGCCGTTGCCGCCACCCTTCTTCTGCTGTTGCTCTCCGCCACGCTGGTGATCTGCTGGTTCTGGGCCCGCGCGGCGCTGGACGACGGCATCGCCCGCTGGCGCGTGGAGCAGATCGAGCGCGGCTATGCCGTGGACTACCAGGGCCCGGATTTCGGCGGCTTTCCCTTCGCGCTGACCGTCAGCTTCCGCGATCCGAAGGTGGTGACCCCCCAGGGCCTCATCTGGCAGGGCCCACCCATCGAAGGCACCGCCCGGCTGTGGGACCCCTTCACCATCGACCTGCGCTTCCCCGGCCTGCACCGCCTGAAGGCGCCGGAGGGCGCCCTGCAAGACACCCTGGAAAACGCTCTCGACACCCCCCTGAAGGGCGACACCCCCCTGAAAGGCGTGAAAGCGCCACGCGAGGCCGACATCGCGGCGGAGGCGGCCAGCGGGCGTGTGGTGCTGCGCAGTGATGGCAAGGTGGAGAGCGCCACCGTCGACCTGGGCAATCTGGTGGTGCGCGGCCCCCAGATCGAAACTGTTGCCCTGCAGCGCCTCACCGCGCGGCTCGGTCCGCAGCGCCCGGGAACCCTCGAGACCGCCAGTGACGGTGGTGGTGACGCCGGAACCGTGGCCAAAGCGGGGACCCTGGAGGAGCTCGACCTGGTCGGTGAGGCGCTGGCGATCCGGCTGCCGCCGGGCCGCGGCGGCCTGCTGGGCGACCAGATCGGCAAGCTGTCGTTCGATACCACCCTGTTCGGCGGCATTCCGCCGGGCAAGCCGAAGACCGCCCTGCCGGCCTGGCGCGACCGCGGCGGGCAGTGGCGCTTTCACCGCCTGGTCGCCCTTTGGGGCCCGCTGGACCTGCAGGCGAAAGGCAAGCTGGGGCTGGACGAGAAAATGCGCCCGGCGGGCGACTTCCAGACGGAGCTGAAAGGCGCCGAGGCGATCATCGACCGCCTCATCGAGGCGGGCCAGATGAAGCCAGGCGCGGCCTTCGCGGCCAGGCTGGCGGTTGCGGCCATGGGCCGGACGGACGCTCAGACGGGGGAATCGGTGCTGGCGGCGCCGATCAGTCTTCGTCAGGGGATGCTGTACCTGGGACCGATCCCTTTAGTCCCGATAGCTCCGGTTCTCTAGCGTCGAAGGAACCGGCCTGGTGGGCCTCGATGACGCCGCGGCGGATTTCCCGCGTGCGGCTGAACAGGCTCTCCAGAACGTCGCCCTCGCCCCAGCGGATCGCCCGCTGCAGCAGTGTCAGGTCCTCGGAGAAGCGCTGCAGCATCTCCAGTACCGCCTCGCGATTGTTCAGGAAGACGTCGCGCCACATGACCGGATCGGACCCGGCGATGCGGGTGAAATCGCGGAAACCGCCGGCGGAGAACTTCACCACCTCGGCCCGCGTGCTCTCCTCCAGATCGACGGCGGTGCCGACGATGGTGTAGGCGATGAGGTGCGGCAGGTGCGAGGTGATGGCCAGCACCTTGTCGTGGTGGCCGGCATCCATGATCTGCACGGTCGAACCGCAACGCTGCCAGAACGCCGTCAGCTTCTCGGTCGCCGCCTCCGGCGTGCCCGGTACCGGCGTCAGGATGCACCAGCGCTGTTCGAAGAGGTCGCCGAAGCCGGCCTCGGGACCGGAGTGCTCGGTGCCGGCGATGGGGTGGCCGGGGATGAAGTCGACGCCGTCGGGCAGATAGGGTCCGATGTCGCGGATCACCGCCTGCTTCACCGAGCCGACGTCGGTGACGATCGCGCCCTTGGCGATGTGCGGGCCGGCAGCCTCTGCCAGGGCCGGATTGGCACCGACCGGCACGCAGAAGATCACCAGATCGGCCTCCGCGACCGCCCCGCCCGGCTCGGCATGGAGCGAGTCGGCGAAGCCCAGGATGTCGATCACCTCGCGGGTTTCGGCGCGCCGCGAGTAGGCGGCGACGTGTTCCGCGAGACCGCGCTCGCGAATCGCCCAGGCCAGCGAGGAGCCGATGAGGCCGGCGCCGAGCAGCGCCACCTTCTTGAACAGCGGTGCGCCGTTCGCCTTGCTGAGAGCGGTGCCGGGAAGTGCGTCGCTCACGGGACCGCTCCCGCAACCGCCTCCGCGAGGGCCTCTGCAGTGGCGCGCATGTCTTCTTCGGTACCGATGGTGACGCGCAGACAGTCGGGCAGGCCGTAGCCGCCCATGGCGCGCAGCAGGATGCCCTGGCGCTTGGCGGCGGCCAGCACCGCGGCGGCCTGGTCCGCGCCGCCGGCAAAACGCAGCAGCACGAAGTTGCCGGCGCTGGGCAGCGCCTCGATACCCACCTTGGACACCGCCGCCGTGAACCACGCCAGCCATTCGGCATTGTGGGCGACGGAACGCGCGACATGATCGCGGTCGCGCACCGCGGCAATGCCGGCCGCCTGGGCGGGCAGGCTGACGTTGAAGGGCCCGCGCACGCGGTTCAGCACGTCGGCCACCGCCGGCGGCATGTAGCCCCAGCCGAGGCGCAGCGCCGCGAGGCCGTGGATCTTGGAAAAGGTGCGCAGCATGACGACGTTGTCGCTCGCCTCCACCAGGGGCGCGGACTGCGGATAGTCGGGCATGGTGGCGTATTCGGCATAGGCCGCGTCGATCACCAGCAGCACGTGGTCCGGCAGGCCCTTGTGCAGGCGGCGCAGCGCGCTCTCGGAGATGTAGCTGCCGGTCGGGTTGTTGGGGTTGGCGAGGAACAGCAGGCGCGTGCGATCGGTCACCCGCGCCAGCAGGCCGTCGACGTCGGCGGTGAGGTTCGCCTCCGGCGCGGCCACCGGCGTCGCCCCGACCGTCTTCGCCGAGATCGCGTACATCAGGAAGCCGTGCTCGCTGTACAGCACCTCGTCACCGGGCCCGGCATAGGCGCGCACCAGCAGGCTGATCAGCTCGTCGGAGCCGGCGCCGCAGACGATGTTGGCGGCATCGAGCGATTCCGCCTCGGCGAGGGCCTGGCGCAGCTCGGTGGCGCCGCCGTCGGGATAGCGGTGCAGCTGGCTCTTCTCCGCCTCGTAGGCGGCGATGGCCAGCGGGCTCGGCCCCAGCGGGTTCTCGTTGGAGGCCAGGCGGATGATGCGGTTCACCCCGGCGGCCTTCGATTCGCCGCCGACGTAGGGCGCGATCCCCATGATGCCGGGACGCGGTTCCAGGGTCATGACAGCGCTCGCGATTTGGTGGCGAGATCCTCCGCGGCCAGCGGCACGGCGAAGCAGCCGACCGACCAGGCGTGCTTGACCGCGTCGGCCGCCTCCAGCAGGGCGGCGATACGCGCATCGTCGGCCGGCAGGAAGCCTTCGATCTCGACCAGGTGCACGGTGCGGTCGGGTGAATCGACCCAGGCCTGGATGTCGCAAACCTGGAAGCCGGCATCGGACAGCAGGGTCTTCAACGCCCCGCGCGAGACCGCCTCGTCCAGCTCGACGATCAGATAGCCATGGTCGTCGCCGCTTTCCTCCGGCTCGGCCAGGGAGACCACCACGGCCTGCGGGTTGTCGCCGCGCCCGCCATCCAATGCCGCGAAGGGCAGCTTGGCGATGATCTTGGGCGTCGCCTTGCCGTGACGGGCCAGCTTGGGCCACCAGGGGGTGCCGCGGTCGGATTCCGGTAGCGGCAGCACGCCGATGTTGGACTTGCCGCTGGAGACGGCGCGCAGCACGCCCATTTCGGAGCCGAAGCGGGTGATCGGGGTCAGCGAGCCGAAGTGATCGCGGGTCAGCCCATAAAGATCGGGCCCTTCCTCCGGAGCGTAGGCGGCCGCGGCGAAAGGACCCTGCAGGCGGGTGAAGACCGAAACGATCTCCCGCCAGATCCGCGCGACGACCGGCTTGGGGAAAGCCCCCTGGTGGCGTGCCACCAGGCGGCGCAGCATCCGGGCCTCGCGGCCCGGGCGCATGAAGACGGCGCCCTGGCCCTTGGCAAGGCCGATCTGACGCGCCAGCTCGGTGCGGCGCATGAGCAGATCGTGGATCGAATTATCGATTTCGTCGATTTCGCGACGCAAATCGTCGAGGGATGGCATTTTGTCGGACATTTGGCCCCGATACCTACAGGCAAGGCGGAGCTACTGATAGTCGCTGGACCGGCGAAAATCAAAGAAAACCTTACCCTCCGGCGCCTGCCGGGCCGGCCCCGGCGGGGCCCTGCCTGGGGAGCGAAAGACGGCCCGGCGCCGCCAGGATCCGGCCAGGAAGCCACCAAGAAAGCGCCAAGAAAGCGTTGACAGGCGCGGCCCCGGCTCCCTAGCTATGGGGCCCTTGAGACGCCCCCCGGAAGCCGGTCCATCAGGCGCACGGGCGGGCCTCAGGATTTTAAGGATTTTGGCGATGGTGATGGACCACCCGAAGACGGTGGCAGGCAACCCGCAACCGGCGGAGGCGCAGCGTGGCCTGACCATTGAGTTCGGCCGCGACACCCCGCTTATGCTCGACTGCGGCACCGGCCTGGGGCCCTTTACCCTGGCCTACCAGACCTACGGCACGCTGAACGCCGACAAGTCCAACGCCATCCTGGCCTGCCACGCGCTGACCGGCGATCAGTTCATGGCCGGCACCCATCCGGTGACCGGCAAGCCCGGCTGGTGGAGCCAGCTGGTGGGACCCGGCCTGCCGCTGGATACCGACCGCTATTTCCTGATCTGCGTGAACGTGCTGGGCGGCTGCATGGGCTCGACCGGTCCGAAGTCGGTGAACCCGGCCAGCGGCGAGCCCTGGGCGCTCGACTTTCCGGTCATCACCATCGCCGACATGGTGCGCGCCCAGAAGCTGCTGGTCGACCACCTGGGCATCGACAAGCTGTTCTGCGTCATCGGCGGCTCGATGGGCGGCATGCAGGTGCTGGAGTGGGCGGTCAAATACCCGGAGAAGGTCTTTGCCGCGGTGCCGATCGCCACGGCCGCGCACCACAGTGCCCAGAACATCGCCTTCCACGAAGTCGGGCGCCAGGCCATCATGGCCGACCTGGACTGGTGCGGCGGGCGCTATCTCGCCGAAGACAAGAACCCCGACCGCGGCCTGGCCGTGGCGCGCATGACCGCGCACATCACCTACCTGTCGGAGCCGGCGCTGCACCGCAAGTTCGGCCGCCGCCTGCAGGACCGCCACTCCCTGACCTTCGGCTTCGAGGCCGATTTCCAGGTGGAAAGCTACCTGCGCCACCAGGGCGCCAGCTTCGTGCAGCGCTTCGACGCCAATTCCTACCTCTACATCACCCGGGCGATGGACTACTTCGACCTGGCCCAGGAGCACGGCGGCAAGCTGGCCAACGCCTTCCGCAATACCCCGGTGCGCTTTTGCGTGGTGTCCTTCACCAGCGACTGGCTGTTCCCGACCTCGGGCAACCGCGACATCGTGCACGCGCTGAACGCCGTTGCCGCCGACGTCAGCTTCGTCGAGATCGACAGCGACGCCGGCCATGACGCCTTCCTGCTCGACGAGCCGGAGTTTCATGCCACCCTGTCCGGCTTCATCGCCGGCTGCGCCGAACACCGGGGCCTGAATGGGGGCCTGAATGGGGGCCCGAACGGGAGCCCGAAAGCCCGATGAGCCCGCTCGACAACCAGCCCGCGCGCGCCCGCCCGCAACGCGCGCCGCTGCGCCCCGACCTGGCCTTGATCGCCGAGATGGTCGAACCCGGCACGCGCGTGCTGGACATCGGCTGCAGCGACGGCGCTCTGCTGGAATACCTGGCCCAGGAGCGCGGCGCGACCGCCCGCGGCATGGAGCTGGTCCAGCGCAACGTGAACGCCAGCGTGGCGCGCGGCCTGTCGGTCATCCAGGGCGACGCCGACACCGACCTGGTGAAGTATCCTTCCGACGCCTTCGACTATGCGATCCTGTCGCTGACCCTGCAGGCGACGCGCGAGCCGCGCGCGGTGCTGGAACAGATGGTGCGCATCGGGCGCCATGCCATCGTCTCCTTTCCCAACTTCGGCCATTGGCGGGTGCGCCTGCACCTGCTGCTCCACGGCCGCATGCCGGTGACCGACGTGCTGCCCGAACCGTGGTACGAAACGCCCAACATCCATCTCTGCACGGTCAAGGACTTCATCGCGCTGACCCGCGACTGCGGCATCCAGATCGAAGAGGCCGTGGTGCTGAACGACCGCCAGCGCCGCGCCGGCCTGCACACGCCGACCCTGGCCAACCTGTTCGGCCAGCAGGCGATATTCCGGCTGAAAAAAGACTAGTCAGGCGTCCTCCAGACCTGACGACCACGCGGCGGAAGACCGCGACGAAGAGAGGCTGTTCATGTCGAGCGAAAACCCACCCCGGCGCGTCGTGTTCCTGGACCGCGAAACCCTGCCCGACGCGGTGACCGTGCGGCGGCCGGATTTTCCCCACGTCTGGCAGGAACACCCGCGCAGCGCGCCCGGCGAGGTCGTCGCCCGCGCCAAAGGGGCCGGGATCGTCGTCACCAACAAGGTGCCGCTGCGCGCCGAGACCCTGGCGCAGCTGCCGGACCTGAAGCTGATCGCCGTCGCCGCTACCGGCACCGACGTCATCGACCTGGCCGCCTGCAAGGAGCGCGGCATCACGGTCAGCAACATCCGCGGCTATGCCGAGGCGACGGTGCCGGAACATACCTTCGCCCTCATCCTGTCGCTGATGCGTTCGGTGGCGCCCTTCCACCAGTCCGTCGCGAAGGGGCGCTGGGCCGAGGCGGCGCAGTTCTGCTACTTCGACTATCCGGTCTTCAATCTGAAGGGCAAGGTGCTGGGCATCATCGGCGACGGCGTGCTGGGCAAGGCGGTCGCGAAGATCGGCGAGGCCTTCGGCATGGACGTGCGCTTCTCCTCGTACAAGGGCGTCGCCGGCATGGGGCCGCTCTACACGCCCTTCGAAACCATCCTGAGCGACAGCGACGTCATCACCCTGCACTGCCCGCTGACGCCGCAGACCCGCAATCTGATCGGCGCGGCGGAATTCGCCGCCATGAAGAAGCGCCCGCTGATCATCAACACCGCGCGCGGCGGCCTGGTGGACGAAGCCGCCCTCGCCGAAGCGTTGCAGGCCGGACAGATCGCCGGGGCCGGCTTCGACGTGGTGACCAAGGAGCCGATTGCCGCCGACCATCCCTTCATGGCGCTGATGGCGCGGCCCGACTTCATCCTGACGCCCCACGTCGCCTGGGCCGGCCGCGAGTCGATCCAGATCCTGGCCGACCAGTTGATCGACAACATCGAAGCCTACGTCGCCGGCCAGCCGCGCAACGTCGTCAGCACCTGAGCACAGCGGTCAGTCGTCGTCAGAAGTGGGATTTCTCTGCAGCCGTCCCGCTGCCTGGGGCAGGGAGATCACCACCGGGCGGGCGAGCCGGCGCTGCTGCTTGGCGGGCTTCAGGGTGCCGGCATAGAGCTGCTTGCCGGCCTCGATCATCACCACGCCGGAGAAGGTCGGGAAGAAGCGCGCGCCTATGCGCTCCCACGCCGGGGCGGAACGCAGGAAGGTGTAATTGGCCATCGGCGGCACGTAGAGCGCCCGCTGGGTCCGCGTCGGAATGAACATGTTGTCGCGCAGCACGCGGGACAGCTGCGCGGCGCTGTAGGGATGACCCCAGCCCAGCGGCGTGCGGTCGGAACGCGCCCAGATGCCGCGGCGGTTCGGCACCACCACCAGCAGGCGGCCATCGCCGGTCAGCACGCGCCAGATCTCGCGTAATTGCCCGCGCAGGGAATCGGCATTTTCCAGGCCGTGGACCAAGAGGACGCGGTCGATCGAGTAGTCGGGCAGCGGCAGATCGGTCTCCTCCACCAGGCTGACCAGGCCGAGGCCTTCCGCCGGCCAGTGCATGACGCCCTGGGAGGCCGGCATGAAGGCGAGCACCCGTTCGGCCTCGCTGCGGAACTGGCGCAGGTAGGGCGTGGCGAAGCCGAGGCCCAGCAGGCGCTGGCCGGTCACATCCGGCCACACGGAGCGCACCGCGCGGCGCACCATATGGCGCGCCACCTGGCCGCGGCGGGTTTCGTAGAATTCCCGCAGATCGACAACGTCATGCCACATGGGAGGGTTAGCCTAGCATAGGGTCCCTAAACCTGCGACAGGCTGATCTGTTATGGTAAACAGGGGGTTAATGAGAGCGCCCCCCGACCTGGGAGAAGTCATGACCGATGCCGACAACGACGCGGCCACCATCATCCGCGCCCTGGGCCTGCTGCCGCACCCGGAAGGCGGCCACTACCGCGAGACCTTCCGCGACCCGGTGACGCTGGAGAGCGGCCGCGCGGCCTCGACGGCGATCTACTACCTGCTGCAGGCCGGCGAGGTCTCCCACTGGCACCGGGTCGACGCCGCGGAGATCTGGCACTGGCACGGCGGCGCGCCGCTGGAACTGACGGTCTCCCCTGACGGCAAGACGGCCGAGACCCTGGTGCTGGGCAGCGACCTTGCCGCCGGCCAGCGCCCGCAGGGCGTGGTGCCGGCCCATGCCTGGCAGGGCGCGCGCAGCCTGGGCGCCTGGACCCTGGTCGGCTGCACCGTGGCGCCGGGCTTTCAGTTCGAGGGCTTCGAGATGGCGCCGCCGGACTGGCGCCCCGGCCGCCCGCCGCCCCGGTCGCGATAGAATCGGAATTAATGCCTAATATAGCCTGTATCGAAGACCCGACCCGGCTTTGCGGCCATTAAGCCCTCGTCAAGTCGACTATGCCTACTCTGTCCCCTGCCGCGATCCGAGAACCAGCCGGCGGTAAGGATCGAAACGACCCCCTGGGACAGCCGGACGAGGGAATGCCGCGTCCATGCTCTATTACCTGCACGAGATGTCCCGCCTCTCCATGGCGCCGATGCGCGCCATGAGCGAGGGGCTGCGGTTCGCCCTCAACAGCCCTTTCAATCCGCTGGGCGAAACGCCGCTGGCGCGCGCTTTCGCGTCCACCGCCGATATCTTCGAACACCTGACGCGCAGCTACGGCAAGCCCCACTGGGGGCTCGACACCACCACCATCGACGGGGCCGAGGTCGCCGTCGAGGAGGAGGTCGTGATCAAGCGGACCTACTGCGATCTGCTGCACTTCAAGCGGGCGCGGGAGCGGAACGATCCCAAGCTGCTGATCGTCGCGCCGCTGTCCGGCCACTACGCGACCCTGGTGCGCGGCACGGTCGAGGCGATGCTGCCGGACCACGACGTCTTCGTCACCGACTGGCGCGACTGCCGGATGATCCCGGTGACCGAAGACCGCTTCAACCTGAACGACTACATCGACTACCTGATCGACTTCCTGCACGTGCTGGGACCCAACACCCACATGATCGCGGTGTGCCAGCCCTCGGTGCCGGCGCTGGCCGCCGTCTCGGTGATGTCCGCCTGGGGCGACAACTGCCTGCCGGCGAGCCTCACCATGATCGGCGGCCCCATCGACACGCGGAAATCGCCGACCCAGGTCAACAAGCTGGCGATGGACCATCCGATCGAGTGGTTCGAAAACAACGTCGTCGTCCAGGTGCCGCCGCCCTATCCGGGCGTATTCCGCCGGGTCTACCCGGGCTTCATTCAGCTCACCAACTTCATCGCCATGAACTTCGACCGCCATCTGGAATCCTACGGCCAGCTGTTCGACCATCTGGTGGAGGGCGACGACGAAGCGGCCGACAAGAAGCGTGCCTTCTACGAAGAATACCGCGCCGTGATGGACCTGCCGGCGGAGTTCTATCTGCAAACCGTCGAGACCGTGTTCCAGAAGCATTCCCTGCCGAAGGGCGAGATGATCGCCCGCTGGCATCCCGTGCTGCCCGAACAGATCACCCGCACGGCCCTGATGTGCATCGAAGGCGAGCTCGACGACATCTCGGGCGTCGGACAGACCAAGGCGGCCCTGGAGATCACGCCCAACCTGGCGGACGACAAGAAGGCCTACATGCTGGCCAAGGGCGTCGGGCACTATGGCCTGTTCAACGGCGGCAAGTGGCGCGAGAAGATCGCCCCCGCGGTGAAGCGGTTCATCCGCGCCCACGACCACGAAATCGGGGCCAACAATAGAGGCGCAGTCAAGAAAAGCGCGGGCAAGGGATCGTGGCAGGGCATCGACCGGCGGGCGGCGGGCCGCAACGGGGCCGCTAACGGCGCCGCCTGATCATCTCCTTCGACGCCAGCACGGCGCCGGCGACGATCAGCAGGCAGGCGAGACCGACCTGCCAGCTCGCCTCGGCCTGCCCGAAGACGATGAGGATGACGGTCGAGAGCAGCGGCGCCGCATAGCTGAGCGCACCCAGCACCTGGATGTTGCCGTGCTTGGTGCCGTAATCCCACACGAAGAAGGCGGCGCCCACCGGCCCCAGACCGAGGCCGACGATCGCCAGCCACTGCAGGCCCTGGGGCGTAACGGTGGTTTCCAGCGCCAGGTGACAGAGAAGACCGAGCAGCGCGACGGCACCGCAGAAGCCGCCGACCACCTCGGTCGGCACCGCCCCGAAGCGGCGGTTGGCGACCGAATATCCGGACCAGGTGAGCGCACAGGCGCAGGCCGCCAGATAGCCGAGGGTGTAACGCGTATCGAATTCCAGCGCGCCGCCCTTGGTGACCAGCAACCCGGCGCCGATGAGGCCCAGGAGCGCGCCGGCAAGATGGAACCAGCGCAGCCGCTCGCCCGGTAGCAGCGCCGAGAACACCACGATGAGCAGCGGCCATAGATACGCGATGAGGCCGGCATCCACCGGCGGCGCGTTGCCCAGCGCCACGAAATAGAAAAAGTGGTAGCCGAACAGGCCGCCGACACCGAGCAGCCAGACCGCCGGGGCCTGGCGCCAGGCGGCGAAGGCACGGGCACCCCGCGTCGCCAGCACCGCGAGACTCATCCCGAACGCTACGGCAAAGGTCATGGCGAGAAGCTGAAACGGCGGAATACCGGCAGCACCGGTGGTGAACAGCGCCAGCAACGCCCACAGCAGCACCGCGATGCCGCCGATGAGAGTCGCCTTCACGCGCCGCGCCGCCAGCGCCGCATCTGGAGCCACACAGGTCATGGCATGGCTGATAGCCGCCCGGCGGCACGCTGGCAAGCCGACAGGTGTTTCGATCCGGTAACGATAACCGTGTGTGTGGCAGGGGAGGCCCCGTTTGGTTAGTCTCCCAGAAATGTCCAACGATGAACCCCCGGCCACCCGAACCGCCGCCTGTGCCTGCGGCCAGCTTCGTATCACCTGCGCGGGAGACCCCCAGAGGATCTCGGTCTGTCACTGCCTGGACTGCCAGCGGCGCACCGGCAGCGCCTTCGGCGTCGCCGCCTTCTATCCGCGTGACGCCGTGCAGGCGGAAGGCCGCGAGGCCACCTGCCGGCGCCTCGCCGATAGCGGGCGGGGACTCACCTTCCACTTCTGCCCGGACTGCGGCGGCACCGTGTTCTGGGAACCGGACTTCCGGCCGGACTCCATCGCAGTGGCCGTCGGCGCCTTTGCCGATCCGTCCTTTCCGAAGCCGGAGAAAGCCGTCTACGAGGAACGCGCCCACCCCTGGGCGAAGATCGTGCTCTAACCGGGCGTCTTGCCGGCACCACAGTCGTTTCCACACCCCGCTGTCATCCCGGGACTTGTTCCCGGGATCCATTGGCGTCGGCGGGTGACGATTCTTCTTGGAACCGATGATGAGGCAGAGGAGGCAATGGGTCCCGGGGTCAAACGCCGGGACGACAGTGAAGCCAATGAACAGGCGGCGCGAAGCCGCGCGCCTTAGCTGTTGCTACGCTTCGCCGCCGCGAGCCCGATGATCCGGCGCGTCTCGTCCCACAGATCGTAGGGCGCGAGGTCGGCGGGATCGGCCCAGGCAACCTCTGCCGCATCGTGACCGGCCACCGCCTCGCCCGAGCGCCACTCCGCCAGCACATCGACCAGGGTGTAGTGGTATTGCACGGTGCCGGTATCGTCGCGGGTGATGGAGTCGACCACATCGATCAGGGGGCCGACGTCGACGACGAGGCCCGCTTCCTCCGCCACCTCGCGCCGCGCAGTCTCGTCGACACGCTCGCCCAGGCGCTGGCGTCCGCCGGGCAGCGACCACTGGCCCTCGCGCGGCGGCTTGCCGCGGCGGATCAGCAGCACCTTGTCGTCCTTGAACACCACGACGCCGACGCCGATCAGCGGACGGTTGGGATAATCGTTCATGGAGATTAACCGGCCTCGCCATGGGCGACGGCGCGCAGCTGCGGGTCGACCGGCACGCGGTAGCCGTTGACCAGCGCATTGGTCTCGTTGGCCATCCCGACCACCGCCAGCAGTTCGTGCAGCATGGCATCGGTCATGCCCTTGCCGATGGCGCCGGCGGTGTGCGAGGTGATGCAGTACTCGCAGTTGTTGGTGACGCTGACCGCGATGTAGAGCATCTCCTTGGTCAGCGGGTCGAGGGCGCCCGGCGCCATCACCTGCTTCACGCTCTCCCAGGTGCGCTTCAGCGTCTCCGGGTTCTGCGCCAGCGCCTTCCAGAAATTGTTCACCCAGTCGCTCTTGCGGGTGGCCATGATGTCGTCGTAGACCGCGCGCACTTCCGGCGAGGCTTCTTCGTATTCGATCAGGCGGCCGAGTGGCATGGGTATTCCTCCGAATCTCTTTTTGAGGCGCCGAGACTAGTCCAGATACTGGAAGCTGTCCGCCCCGTCGAAGTGACGGATGCGGATGCCGGCCATGTCCCGCGGGTCCATCAGGCGGGTGTTCACCGCCATGCGGGTGTCGGGCTTCGGGTCCAGACCGATCCAGTGGGTGGTGCAGCCGCAGGTGCCGCACCGGTGGAAGGCCAGCATCTTGTCGCCCCAGACGTAAGGTTGGGTCGCGCCCGGCTCGCCGGTGAAGCGCACCTCGGACTCGTCGTAGTAGCCCCACAGCGTGCCGAGGCGCCGGCAGACCGAGCAGTTGCAGTCGTTGCGCCATTCCGGCGGCCGCGTCACCTCGAAGGTGACGGCGCCGCAGTGACAGGAGCCTTTCAGCATGGGTCCTCCCGCGCGTTTCTCAATCCATCAGCCAGCGAAAGGCACGCCGCAACTCGGCCGTGCCGCCGCGATCATACCACCGCCCGTGTGCCAGGATGATACGTTCCGGCTGCCAGGCGAGCATGGTCTCGACGGCGCGGCGCAAGCCGTCGCGCTGCCTTCTGAACGTGAACCGCATGTCGCGCGGCATCTGGCCGTCGGGGTCCTGAATGCCGGCCAGGCGCGTGAGCCGGCGCATGACGAAGCCGAGCTTCTTCGGCTCGAAATTCTCGATGAGGTCGGTCAGGATCAGCGTGCGGGTGAAGCGATGAAAGAACACCACCTCGGTCATGTAGCCGCCTTCCACCGGCAGGGTCGCGATCCAGTCGTCCCAGGGGTAGCCGGCATCACGGTCCAGGTCTTCGGCGGCAAAGTCGATGCGCGCGCCCGCCTGCTCGCGCACCCTCGGCGCCAGATAGACGGCGGCGTCGGGATAGGCCGCGCGCCAGTCCGGCACCCACCAGTAGTGGATGCGGTTGGGCGCGACGATCCAGCGCGGCACGCCCAGGGGGGCGATCTCGGCGCCGAGCGCCGCCGTCAGGTCGACCGGCGAATGGATGAAGAGGCCGCCGTGCAGACGGATCACGGTCATGCGGGTGGGAAAGACGACCTTCGGCCAGCCAAGGCCGAAGCGGATGGCCGGGCCGTCGACGATCCAGACGTCCTCTGCGACCGGCTTCAGGGTGCCGAGCGGCGGGTAGACGGTCTGCGGTGCGCGGCTCATGCAGCCGAGGCCTCCGGCACCAGATCGCCGTGATAGCGTGCCACCAGGCCGATGAGCGGCAGCACGATGGAAACCTCAAAATGGTAGAGGCCCTCTGCCTCGGTCGCGTCGCCCACCACCGCCGGGAGGCGCGCGAAGTCGGCGCCGAGCACACACCAGTACAGTGGCAGCCCACTCACGAGGGAAAACGCCGCTTCTGCGCCGCATCGGGGACCATACAGGTCTCGTAACGCCCGAAGATGCTATAGCGGTTCTGCGCTAGGCGGTCATAGAGCCAGTCGCGCAGCAGGCGTGGCAGAAGGCGGATCGCCGCGTACCACGACCATGGCGCCTTCAGACAGCGGGCAAGGCGGACCGTCGCGTCGGACTTCAGGAAGTAACGGCCATCGTCGATGACGACGACGCTGTCGTTGCCGTCCAGCGGCTGGCCCAGCGCCGCCAGCACCCGCTGGCCAAGGGCCGACTGCACCGGCGTGAAGGCGAAGTCGGGCGCCTTTTCGTGGCGCAGGATGAACTGAACCGCGCCGCTGCACAGCACGCAGACGCCGTCGAACACCATCAGATGGGAAGGGACCGACAGGCCGGGCGGCAGGGATGAGCCGCTTACCGCTCCGGCCTTGTCGTGCATGGCGCCGCCGGCGTCAGGCCATGTACTGGCCGCCGTTGGCGGTCAGGGTCGAGCCGGTGATGAAGCCGGCCTCCTCGGCCGCCAGGAAGACCACGCAGCGCGCGATCTCTTCCGGCTCGCCGAGGCGGCCGACGGGGATCAACGGCAGGATCTTGGTCTTCAACACCTCTTCGGGCACCGCCTTGACCATCTCGGTGGCAATGTAGCCCGGCGCGATGGCGTTCACGGTGATGCCCTTGGCGGCATTTTCCTGCGCCACCGACTTGGTGAAGCCGAACACGCCGGCCTTGGCGGCGGCGTAGTTGGCCTGGCCGAACTGGCCCTTCTGCCCGTTGATCGAGGAAATCGAGATGATGCGGCCGTAGTTGCGGTTGCGCATGCCGTCGATGACGTTTCGCGTCATGTTGAACAGCGAGTCGAGGTTGGTCGAGATCACCGCCTGCCAGGCTTCCGGGGTCATACGGTGCAGGGTGCCGTCGCGGGTGATGCCGGCGTTGTTGACCAGCACGTCGACCGGGCCCAGATCGGCCTCCACCTTGGCGATGCCGGCCTTGCAGGCCTCGAAATCGCCGACGTCCCATTTGAAGACATGGATGCCGGTATCCGCCTTGAAGGTGTTGGCCGCCTCGTCGTTGCCGGCGTAGGTCGCCGCCACCGTGTAGCCGGCGTCCTTCAAAGCCATTGAGATCGCTGCGCCGATCCCCCGGGTTCCCCCGGTCACCAGAGCCACGCGCGCCATCATCGTCCTCCCCGCTAAACTGTTCTCTGCCGCCTGAGCCGGCGGTCTGAATTGAAAGCCCATAAAAACATGGATCACGCCGTCCGCCAACCGCCGCACCGGCCCCCGCAGCGCGAATTATCCGTCTTCGCACAGGGATGCCACCGCCGCCCGGCGGCGGCCAGCGGCGGAAAAGCCAACGGCCCGCCCCTTTTTAGGGACGGGCCGTGGCAGCGTCATGATGCTTTTGTTGCGGCAGTTCGTCACGCCATCGCCGCCAGAGACGGACCCGGTGACGGGCCCAGAGACGAACCGGGCGACGTATCGGCGCCTCAGTCCCGCTGGAGGCACATGGCGATACCCATGCCGCCGCCGATGCACAGGGTGGCGAGGCCCTTCTTGGCGTCGCGCTTGGCCATCTCGTGCAGCAGGGTGACCAGCACCCGGGCGCCCGAGGCGCCGATCGGGTGGCCGAGGGCAATGGCGCCGCCGTTCACGTTCACCTTGGCCGGATCCCAGCCCATGTCCTTGTTGACCGCCAGGGCCTGGGCGGCGAAGGCCTCGTTGGCCTCGACCAGGTCGAGATCGTCGACCGACCAGCCGGCCTTTTCCAACGCCTTGCGGCTGGACGGAATCGGGCCGGTGCCCATGATCGCCGGATCGACGCCGCAGGTGGCCCAGGACACGATGCGCGCCAGCGGGGCGACGCCGCGCTTGGCGGCTTCCTCGGCCGACATCAGCACCACCGCGGCGGCACCGTCGTTGATGCCACTGGCGTTGCCGGCGGTCACCGAGCCTTCCTTGTCGAAGGCCGGACGCAGGCCGGCGAGGGCTTCGGCGGTAACGCCGTGGCGCGGATACTCGTCGGTATCGACGATGGTGTCACCCTTACGGCCCTTGATGGTGACGGGGACAATCTCCTCGTTGAAGCGGCCGTCCTTCTGCGCCGCCTCGGCCTTGTTCTGCGAGGCCGCGGCGAAGGCATCCTGCTCCTCGCGGGTGATCTGCCACTGCTTGGCGACATTCTCGGCAGTGTTGCCCATGTGGTAGCCGTTAAAGGCATCCCACAGGCCGTCCTTGATCATCGTGTCGACCATCTTGAGGTCGCCCATCTTGGTGCCGTTGCGCAGGTGGGCGACATGGGGCGACATGCTCATGCTCTCCTGCCCGCCGGCGACGACGATGCGCGAGTCGCCGACCTGAACGGCCTGGGAGCCGATCGCCACGGCGCGCAGGCCGGAGCCGCAGAGCTGGTTGATCTGATAAGCGGTCTTCTCGTAGGGAATGCCGGCCTCGACGGCGGCCTGGCGGGCCGGGTTCTGGCCGGCACCAGCGGTCAGGATCTGGCCGAGGATCGCCTCGTCGACTTCCGCCGCCTCGACTTTCGCACGCTTCATCGCCTCCTTGATGGCGATGGCACCCAGGTAGGAGGCGGGCACGGAGGAGAGGCTTCCGCTGAAGGAGCCCACGGGGGTACGGACGGCACCTGCGATTACGACTTCGGTCATCTTCGGAGTTCTCCCTTGTGGCGGCCCCGCGAGCGCCGCAGACGGGCGCGGCGAACCGCATTTCGGCGCGCGCCCGCCTCACGGCGGCCTTACGCGCTCATTCGTTAATCTCAGCCTTGATATAAGGACAGACGCTCCCCCGGTGCAAGCCGTGCCTGGGAAATGCCCCATGACATTCCCTTAACGTGTATTTGACGGGGTTCTAGGCGCCCGGCGCGGCGTGCGCCGTGATCCAGCTCAACAAAGGCCGCCAGACCGCATTTTCCGCCCGGGCGCTGACCACCATGCCGATATGGCCGGCCGGCGGCGTGGCGCGCGCGGCGCCGGGAATGGCATCGGCCAGGGCGGCCGCCGAGGCCGGCGGCACGATGCGGTCCTGCGCCGGGATGACGCAGAGCGTCGGCAGGTCGAGCCGGCGCGGATCGACCGCAGCGCCGGCAAGCCGCCATTGGCCCCTGGCGGTCGCGTTTTCGCCGTACCAGCGCCCGAGGCACTCGCGCGCCACCGCCGCGGCCAGTGGCACCCCGTCGTTCAGCCAGTCCTCCAGGGCGACGAAATCGCGCGCCTTGGCGCTGGCCGGGTCGAGCCGGCCGAAGGCGAGGAACTTGCGCACCACCAGATGCGGGTCGAGACCGGCAAAGAGCGCCTGCAGCAGGTCGACCGGCATCTCGCCGGAAGCCTCCAGCAACGGTGCCACCAGCGGCAGGCTGGCCGCGGCCATGCGGCTGTGCGGGGCGTTCTCCGCATGGAAATCCCAAGGCGTCGCCAGCGCCACGAGGCCGGCGAGGTCGTCCCGGCGGCGCAGCGCGAGGCCGAGGGCCAGAAGGCCGCCCATGCAGTAGCCGAGCACCACCGGCTTTTGCGTCCGGTCCGCGGCGCGCACGGCATCCAGGGCGCGCGCCAGCCGCCCGGCGATATAGTCGGTCAGGGTGAAGCCGCGCTCCTCGGCGCCGGGGTGGCCCCAGTCGAGCAGCAGCGGGCGGACGCCCTGGCGGGCCAGCCAGCGCAGCAGCGAACGCTCGGCGGTGAGGTCCAGCACGTAGGCCCGGTTGATCAGCGAGGGCACCACCAGCACGGTCGGCCCCCCGGCGACGGCTTCCGGCAGCGCGCCGTAGTCGAGCAGCCGGCAGGAGCCCTCCTGCCAGATCGCCGGCGGGTCGGCCAGGTCGCGGCGGTAGGGGTGGTGGCGGTAGGCGTCGATGCCCGCCGCCAGATCGCGCAGGCGCCGGGACACCTCGGCGTCGACCGCCCGGGCAAAGACCGCGAGATCAGCCCCGCTTGGACTTTGCCCCAGCTCGTTTCGCAGTCTTTCCGCGCGCTCGGCCAGGTCCTCCTTCCAGGGCCCCCTCCAAGGAAAGGAGCCGCTGCTCCAGAGCGGCAAGGCGCTCTTCGAGGCCGCCCAGGCCAGGCCCGCCGCCATCAGGTGCAGCGGCAGCGGGCGCGGGCCCAATCTTGGTGCCGGGGGATTTGGTGGATCCCCGGGCGCCTGCTTGTCCGTCGCCGTATCGCGCTCCGCCTGACGGCTCACCATGGCTCTCCTGCGCCTTTTCAAGATCGGGGCCACCGTTGGGGCCGAAATTCGGCTGGGCCGCCGCCATCACGGCGGTCATGGCCGCCGGCCAGGCCGTCCACATCGCCGGCAGGCCGCTGGCCGCCACGCCCATGGCGGTCATCACCTTCTGCAGCGATTCCGCAAAGTCCGGATCGGCCGCCAGCGAGGTCATCTGGTCCTGCCAGAGGTCCACGTAGCGCCGCGCCAGCGCTTCCATGTCCTGGGACTCATGCTGGGGCTCGTCCTGCGGCCCATCTTTTATTTGGTCATCCGGCATCCGATCGTCCCGGTCCTTCCCCCGACGGCCCCCCCAACGGGTCCCTCGACGGGCCCTCGACCCGTCCCCTGCCCCCTGGAGCCCCAGTATAACGGCTGGCGGCCCGGCCTGACCAGGGCAGCCGCAACCGCAGGGAGCCTCCCAACACGGTGGCGGGCCGGGGCTCGACAAGGCGCGTGGAAAGGGGCGTCCAGACTAGGCGTTGACAGTCCTTGACGCGGCGCAGCAATATCCCATTAGCATATGCGGTATAAAAATCCGGCTATGCGGCGCAAGACGCGCAGGGGCAACCGGCACACGCAGTTCGCCGGACGCACCGCAGCCGAAACGGCAGGGAAACACGTCATCGCCCGCCCCAGGGGCCCAGACTCCAGAACTGCAGGGGCAGACGTCACGACAGGGCGAACGACGGGAAAGGCATTGGAACTTGGCTGGCACCGAAAAGAGCAGCAAGAAGCAGGGTGACGGCAGCGGGCCGGTCATCATCAAGAAATACGCCAACCGGCGACTCTACAATACTGCGACCAGCAGCTACGTGACCCTCGACCACCTGTGCCAGATGGTGCAGGAGGATGTCGACTTCGTGGTCTACGATGCCAAGAGCGGCGATGACATCACCCGCTCGGTGCTGACCCAGATCATCGTCGAAGAAGAATCCAAGGGACAGAACCTGCTGCCCATCAATTTCCTGCGGCAGCTGATTTCCTTCTACGGCGATTCGATGCAGTGGATGGTACCGAGTTACCTGGAACACATGATGGAGGCCTTCTCCCAGAACCAGGATCGCATGCGCCAGTCGATGCAGGAAACCTTCGGCGGCATGTTCCCCTTCGGCAACCTGGAAGAGGTCGGCAAGCAGAACATGGCGCTGTTCGAAAGCGCCCTGCGCATGTTCTCGCCTTTCGCCGCCGCCGAAGCCAAGGCCGCCGAAGCCAAAGCGGCCGGAGGCCAGGCCGCGAAGCCGGCCGACCCGACGGCCGGCAGCGCCGCAGGCGGGGGGGCCGCAGGAAGCGGCGGCGCCAAGGAATCGCTGGATGCCCTGAAGGCGCAGATCGATCAACTGCAGCAGCAGATCGATACCCTCAACAAAGACAAGCCCTAACCGATAAAAAAGCCGGCCGTCAGATAAAGACGGCCGAGTGACAAGCAGCGCGGCGTAAGGCAGACGCGTTGGTCGCCAGCGGCGTCGTATCCGCTTCAGTCGCCGCCGGCGGCGGCCGGAAGGGCGAGCACTGTGGCTGAGGCACCGCCGATGTGGCCATCGACTTCGGGGCGGCCGAAGTAATAGCCCTGCAGCAGATCGATCCCGATGCCGGTGAGGTATTCCGCTTCGCTGCTGGTTTCCACGCACTCGGCCACGGTCGACACGCCCATCGCGCGCGCCAGGGCCAGCAGATTGTGGATGAAGATCTGGTTTTCGGTATCCGTCATGATGTTGTGCACGAAGGAGCCGTCGATCTTCACCACGTCGACGGTCAGCGCCTTCAGGTGATGGAAGGTGGTGAAACCGGAACCGAAGTCGTCGAGCGCCACCTTGCAGCCCAGGGCGCGTAGCGCCGAGACGAACCGCGAGGTCTCGTCGATATCCTGCAGCGCCGCGGTTTCGGTGATCTCGACGATCAGGCGGGTGGCGATGTCGCGGCGCTCCTTCAGGCGTGCCACCAGGCCGCGGAACCACGAGCGCTCGGTCGCCGTCAGGCCGGAGATGTTGATCGCCAGCGACACGTCGGGATTCTGCTCCAGCTCGCGGATCGCCAGATCGCGCACGCGGTTGTCGATTGACCGCATGAGGCCCAATTGCTCGATCGCCGGGACGAACTGCGCCGCCGATACCAGCTTGCCGTCACCGTCGTACATGCGCACCAGGCACTCGTAATAGCGCACCTCATGGGAAACCGCGTCGACCACCGGCTGGTGGGCCAGGACAATGCGGTCTTCCTTCAGCGCCAACTGCACCTCTTCGCCGATATCCATGCTGGCGCGATAGCCCTGGCGCTGTTCTTCGGACAGCGCGAAGAAGCGCAGGCAGTCGCGCCCGGCGGTCTTGGCCTGCTGCATAGCGCTCTCGGCCTTGGTCATGGCATCGACCGCGGTCTTGCTCTGGGCCGGGAAAGCGATGGCGCCGATGGAAACCGTGACATGCACCTTGTCGGCGCCGACGGTGATCGGATTGTCGCGCATCGACTGCAGAACGCGCTCGGCGGCGGTCTGCGCGGCCGCGTGGCTGCAGGCGCTGAGGAGCGCCCCGAAGAAGTCGCCGCCCGGCCGCCCGATGACATCGGCGGCGCGCAGGTAGTTATCCAGGCGCCGGCCGAGTTCGACCAGAACCGCGTTGCCGGTCTCGTAGCCGTAGCCCGTGTTGATGCGGTCCAGATGGTCGACACCGACCACCATGTAGACGCCGTTCTGGCCGAAGCGCTGCGCCTGCGCCAGAGCATGCTCCAGCGCTTCGCGCAGACGCACCTTGTTGAAATGGCCGGTCAGGTCGTCGAAGTTGGCGAGGTATTCGAGGCGCTCTTCCTGCTGCTTCCGCAGCGTGACCAGACGGATGACGCCGGACATCCGCGACGGCGTGCCGGCCGACGAGAATTCGACGGCACCGCGGTCGTGCAGCCACTGAAACTCACCCTGCTTGGTGCGCAGGCGGAACTCGCAGTCGTAGGCGGAGGTGCCGGCGAAGTGGTCGGACAGCGCCCGGCGGCGGCGCGGCACATCTTCCGGATTGATGCGCGCCTGAAGCTGCTCGCCGGTCCGCGGCAGATCGGCGTCGCCGGCATTGAACAAGGTGGTGATATCGCCGGTCAGCACGATCTGGTCGGTCGCCAGGTCCCACTCGTAAACCACATCGCCAGACGCACGAAGAGCGGTCTCCAGGCGCGACAGCGCCTGCAGGCAGTCTTCCTTTGCCATGGCAGCGGTGGCTTTGAACACGGCTCTGCTCTCCTACCTGAAGTCGAGCCCTCTGCGAGGGCTCCGGCCGACCGGGGGCGATACTTTCCGCCCCGACTGGAAACACCACAAGAATCGAACGTGGGAATCGAATGTGGCAGCCGGCCCTTAATGAACGGTGAAATACTGCAGGATGAAGCTTGAGGCGTGAATAATATCTATGGTTTGTCTTTAGTTAATCACGCGATAATCTCAAAATCGGAAAACTATGCTTAATTTCTATGGTTAATATCTAAACCGTAATAGATTCAATGCTTGATAAATTTTTCACAAGATGCATCTATTATAGGGAGTGCAATTAGAATTCCGTGGGTTCCCTGGCATGACCGGTGTTCCAAGGCTGCAGCATCTTCCGGTACCCGCCGCTTCGGCGGGGGCCCTGGCTGTTGCCACATCGGACCAGACAGGCGGCCCGCGGGTAAAGGCTGTGGCCCCGGTCACCGCGGCTCAGCGTCACCAGCAGCGTCAGGACGGAACCGCCGACGCGCGGCGCCGGCCGGAGCACGGTGCAGAGCCGTTTGGCGGCACTGCCGTCGGTGAGGGCAGCCGCCAGGGTCAGGCGGCCCGGCGCGCCGAACGAGGCAGCGGCGACGCGGCCAGCGGCAAGCTGATCAATTTCTCCCGCCTGTCGTCGCTGCCCTTCATGGTCCAGGTGCTGGGCCAGCAGGCCGCCGGCAGCCGGGTCCAGGCGGAAACACCGCAGACCAGCCTGAGCGGTCACCGCGACGCCGCGCTGCTGGGCAGCGACTCCTACCGCCGGGCCGGCGGCGAGCCCGAGTTCCTGCCGGACTCGGCGACCTTCGTCCGCCTCGCCGTCTAGGTCCTGTCCTCCTCGGAAATCCCCTAACCGGCTTTGCCGATGCCTTGCGGCGCGGCCGCCGGGGCCCGCTCGGGATCGGCCGGCCCAGGATCAGCCGCCGGCAGGGCGGGATTGCGTCCGGCCTCCTGGCGTTCCTCGCGCGGCATCTTGTGGAAGAACTCGCGGTAGCACTTGGAAAAGTGAGAGGCGGAAACGAAGCCGCAGGCCAGCGCCACGTTGAGGATCGACATCGCCGTCTGGGTCAGGAGCGCGCGCGCCCGGTGCAGGCGCAGTTCCAGATAATAGCGCGTCGGCGTGCGCCCAAGGTAACGGCGGAACAGCCGCTCCAACTGGCGGGTCGACAGGCCGGCGCGGCGCGCCAGTTCGGCCCGGGCCAGCGGCTCCTCCAGGTGGGCCTCCATCATGGTGACTACCTGAAGCAGCTTGGGATGGCTGATGCCGAGGCGTCCCTGCAGACTCATACGCTGGTGATCGTGGGTGTCGCGAATGCGTTCGTGGATGAACTGCTCGGCCACCCGGGCGGCCAGGTCGCGGCCATGCGAGGTGGCGATCAGGCTCAGCATCATGTCGAGCGAAGCCGTGCCGCCGGAACAGGTCAGCCGCGGGCCGTCGATCTCGAACAGTTCGCCGGTCACGTCGAGGTCGGGAAAGTCCTCGCGGAAGGCATCGAGGTTTTCCCAATGCACGGTGCAGCGGAAGCCGTCGAGCAACCCGGCCCAGGCCAGGAGGTAGCTGCCGGTCGACAGCGCACCGAGGCGGCAGCCGCTGCGCCCCAGGCGCCGCAGCGCGGCAATCACCGTCGGCTCGCGCAGGCGCTGCACCGCCAGGCCGGCGACGACGAACAGGTAATCGAGCCGCCCGCAATCCTCCAGCCCGCCATCCGGCAGCAGGTGCATGCGGCTGGAGGAATGGATCGGGCGTCCGTCCGTGGTCAGGATACGCCAGTCGTAGAGCGCCTCGCCCGACAGTCGGTTGGCCGCGCGCAGCGGCTCGACCGCCGAGCTGAACGCCAGCATGGAAAACTGCGGCAGCAGCAAAAACCCGAAGGTCTGCCGCGCCTCGCGACCGCCCGCACCGGTCACAACCGGCCCTCTACACTACCCACTGATCCCTTCCCTTCGGCGTCCTCTGCCGGTATCAGCATAGCCGGAAGTCGCCCCAGGACAATGGCGCCGCACCGACCCTTTGCGAAAACCACGCCCCCCGGACCCATCAAAGCCGCCGTACGCAGGACCGCCGCGGCGGGCAGCGCTTGTTCGGTAATGGCCGTCACCTGGATACAAGGATGCAGCAGCATGGACGCAGTCTAACGTCTGGCCGCGGCCACCTCTAGATCCCCAGGCCGCCTACCCGGGAACCTCATACCCGGCGGCTTTCCGGCGGCACACCGACCTGCCAGGTCAGACGGCCGAGTTCGCGATAGATCAGGTCGAGGTTGGAATCGCGCAGGGTCGGCAGGTGATAGCGCGCTGTCAGAACAGCCTGGAAATCGAGGTCCGCGAAGATGAGTTCCTCACCCTCGCCGGCCTGGGCCAGCGTGTTGCCGTAGGGGTCCAGCACGCGGCTGCCGCCCCAAAACAGCGCGCCGTCCTGATCACCGGCAAAATTGGCCATCGCCAGCGGCATACCATAGACCATGGCATAGAAGTCGAGCGCGCGCTGCCAGCCGATCGGGTTCGAGAATTCGCCGCCGACCACGCCAAGCGCCGAGGCGACCGGCAGCAGCAGCAGGGTCGCTCCCTGCACCGCCGCCAGATGCACCAGCGCCGGGTTCCAGCTATCAGCGCAGATCAGCGTGGAAGCCCGCCAGCGCGGGCCCAGGTCGAAGGTTTCCAGGTAACGCCCGCCGGCGAAGTGCTTGCCCTCCTCCAGTTTGCCGAAGGTGGCCAGGTTCAGCTTGCGGTGCAGGAAGGCGATGCCGCCGCCGTGCAGCACGGCCAGAGAGTTGTGGATCTGTGCCGCGACGCCTTCCTCGATGAACCCGACGACGGTCCAGAGGTCGCCGCTGGCCGCCACAAGCCGCCCCAGAATCTCGTGGTCTCGCGGGATCGCCAGTTCCAGGCTGCGCTCGCCGACGCAATAGCCGGTCAGCGAGAGTTCCGGAAAGATCAGCACGTCGGCACCGCCGGCCCGCGCCGCGTCGATCATCTCCAGGTGCTTTTGCAGGTTCGCCGCCACGTCGCCATAGCGCGCAGCGATCTGGGCGATCGCGACCTTCAGCGTGCGACCCGCCGCGTTGGCCTGTGGATTGGCCCCTGGGGAAATTGGGGATGCTGGCAATTCGGATCTCCCGCTGCGCGCCATTTCGACCGGGCCAGTCAGCCGGGCCGCCCCGCGCCTGTCCCGCGTCCAGGCGACCTTCCCTGTCGCACCGGATCAACTTTCGAGGCGGCCAGCGGTCGCGCGCCCCTTATTTGCCCCTGGATGTGGGGAGACCGCAGACCATGTAATTGAAGGGATGCAATTCACCTGTAGCGCGATAGCGCGGGACGCTCGCGAGTTGCGGCACCACCGCCAGCGCGGCGTGCAAGCCTCCCGATTGAAAATTAACCAAACCCCTGCTTTTTGGCGTGGGCTGCCGCCGCCGCGAATCTCGATCATGTTATTGAATTTGCTTTATTATTTAGAATCTTTCCGGGCCGGCCGCAGCGTCCGGGTGCAACCTCGGGCCGCAGCCCCAGCAAAGCGATCAGGGGCGTTGGCGAAAAACCTCTTGTCTTATTTACTCGATGAAGTGATTATTGATTCGATCATTTTGTTTAGATTTCCCTGCTCCTCTGTGGGTAAACCTCCAACTTGAATGGTGAGATCGAGTGGAAACCGTGACTGAAAACATCCAAAGCATCGAGAAGTATGTCGGTCAGCGCATCCGCGAGCGGCGCACCATGCTGGGCCTGACCCAGCAGCAGCTGGCGGAGATGATCGGGGTGACCTATCAGCAGGCCCATAAGTACGAGCGCGGCATCAACCGCGTATCGGCGGGCCGGCTGTTCGAGATCGCCAAGGTCCTCGGCGTCGACATCGGCTTCTTCTACGAAGGGATGAACACCGAAGACGGCCGCCTGAACGAGCGCCAGCGCATGTGCCTCGATCTGGCGCGCAACTTCACGCGCATCAGCAACGACCGGCACCAGGAAGCGGTGAGCCAGCTCTGCCGGGTTCTGGCCGACGGTGTTCGTCATTGAGGCAGCAACGGCCCCGGTTGACGACCGGCGGCTGTGACTGACGGCGTGGTGACTGACGGCGTGGTGACTGACGGCGGCCCTGGCCGAGGGTGGCCCTGGCCGATGGCGGGAAGGACGGGACCGTGACGGTTTCACGGCCATCCGCGGCCCCACCCTCGCCGACAGGATGCCAACGCGCTAAGCTGTCGGCCCGACTCCGGCGCGACATCGGCTAAGGCGCGCCCTCCCACCGTCACCCGCAGCAGGAACTCTTTTGGCCCCCGTCTCCGCTCTCCTCCCCCAGCAGCAACTGGTCCTTGAGTTGCTGCGCATGTCCGGTGAAATCGGCGTTCCCGAACATCCCCCCGGGCAGCCCGGGGAAACCATCCTGTGGCGCACCCTGCGGGAGTGCCGCGCCAAGGGCTGGATCACCACCACGGAAGTCAGTCCGGGAGTCTATTCCGTCGCCCTGACAGAGTCCGGCCGGCGCCGCATTCAAGCGGCCTCGGCCTGACTCGCCGCGGACGCCGGGGAACGGCCCCCTACGTGAACAGACAGAAGATCGCGTAGCAGCGGCCGAGCAGCCCGGCGAAGACGGTGTAGAGCAGCAGGTCGACCAGCAGGCCCAGCGCCAGCACCGGCAGGCCGAAATACAGCACGAAGTACCAGGCGGCCCAGCGCGTGAAGCGGCGCTTTGGAATCACATGGCCCAAAACGGTGTTGGCGGTGTCGCCGTCGGAGTCGTTGCCGCGCTGCGTCATGGCACAGAGACTAGCCGTTGCCGCCGGCGCGCAAAACCGGGAAACTGCGGCCATGCTGGCCGAATCCCCCGACGCCTCTGCGACATCTATCACCTGGTCTTCCTGCGCGAGAGCGCGCTGGGAAACGCTGTACCGCGGCGCCGGAAAGTCCAGCCTGGAGCAGTCCTGGGCCTACGGCGAGGCCGCGGCCGACCAGCACGGCCAGACCGTGGAACGCCACCTGCTGTCTGCCGGTGGCAGACCGCTGGCATTGCTGCAGAGCTTCCGCAAAAGCTACTGGGCCGTTGGCGTGACGCGCATCGTGCGCGGCCCGGTGTGGCTGACCGATCCGCTGCAGGACCCGCATACGCCCGACCTCTGCCGCAGCATCGTCGCGCACTACCGCAGCCGCCGCCTCGACTTTCTCCTGTGGCTGCCGGAACTGCCCGACGATCCGCTGCGCGCCGCCCTGGTCGAAGCCCAGGGCCTGCGCCGCGTGGTCACCGGCTATTCCTCGATCTGGCTCGACCTGCGGCAGAGCCCCGAGGCGCTGATGGCCGGCATGAACGCCAAATGGCGCAACGCCGTGCGCCGGGCGCAACGCAAGGGCATGGAGGCCGCGGTCGACCGCAAGGACCGCCAGCGCCAGGCTGCCCTGGCCCTCTACGAGACCTTCCGCCGCAAGCGCCGCTTCGTCGGCACGCCCGGCGACTTCATCGCCGCCATCGCCGCCGCCGATCCCCAGGCCGTGCTGTCGCTGACCGCACGCCACGACGGCCAACTCGCCGCCGGGGTGATCCTGGTGCGCCACGGGCTCAGCGCCACCTACCTCGCGTCCTGGAGCAGCCCGGGTGGCCACACCGCCCAGGCTCACAACATGCTGCTGTGGCGCGGCATCGAGACACTGCGGGATGAGGGCATCGAATGGCTCGACCTCGGCGGTCTCAACACCGAAAGCCAGCAGGGCCTCGCCCGTTTCAAGCTGGGCCTGGGCGGCGCGGTCTTCACCCTGACGGGCAGCTATTTCTAGAGCGGATCGTGATCAGACGGAACCGCTTTGCGGTTTCGTCCGATCGCGTGAATCCGCTCTACCTCAAAGAGATAGATCAGATTCACACGGTTGATGGATCGCCACAGGCGATTCCATCCAACCGTGATCTGATCTAGGGACAGCCGGGATCGAGGCTTTTCACACGCGCGTCATGAAAGCGCAGCAGGATGCGGCGCGGCAGGAAGCGGCGGAGATTGCGGCGCACCTTGCGCTCGATGACCAGCGGGTCGATCTCGGCCTCCGGGTCGCGCGAGAACACTGCCGTGGTCGAGAAGTCGAGGAACTTGGCGTGGATCGTCGTCGTCGAGAAACGCCAGGTGAGCTGGTAGTCGAGCGGCTGCCCGCCACTCTTGGCCTGGGCGCAGTCTTCGCCCGGCGGGCCGTAGATTTTCTGCAGGGTGTCGATCAGGGTCTCGAAGGCGCTGGGCAGCGCGCCGCGGCGGCGGCGTTCCAGCAGCACCTGCTGCAGGCGGTGAGTCTGCGCATTCATCTGTAAGTAGGCGGTGAACGCGAGGTCGCCGATCTCGACGTCTTCTACCGCCAGGTCGGCGTAGGCGCCGCCGTAGAGCCAGCGCCCGGGCAGCCGCGTGACCCGGTCACCCAAGGCCTGTTCGACTTCGCTCTCGGTCATGCCCCAGCGCGTCGCCTCCCAGCCCGCCACATCGTTCCCCGCCCCTTCAACCAGGGCGGCCGCCGTGCCACTCCACAGCACCAGGCAGCCCAGGAGCAGAGGGGCGAGTGGCCTCATCACCGCGCGTCCTGCAGGCCGTAGTAGGCGTAGGCGCCGGCCAGATAGACCTTGCGCAGGAACGGCAGCGGGAACCGTGGCAGGGCGGAGCGCACCACCGCCGGCAGGGCCTCGGCGCCCTGCACCCCAGCAACCTGCGCGGCGACAGCACGCCCGGCCCAGGCGGAAAAGGCGACTCCGTTGCCGTGGTAAGCCAGCGCCGCGTAGAGCCCTTCGTCCGCCAGCCGGCCGACGAAGGGCACCAGCGGCTTGGTGAGGCAGACGAGGCCGCGCCAGAAGAACTCGGTCTCGACATGGCGCCAGGCCGGGAAGTGGTGCTCGAAGGCCTGTCGAAGGCGCTGCTGCGCGCGCCCGGCCGAGGCCGGCGAGCCGGAGATGCCGCCACGCCCGCCCCACAGCATGCGGCCGTCGGGCAGCAGCCGGAAATAGTGCAGCAGGCGCCGCGTGTCGGCGCAGGTCACCGTGCTGGTCCAGCCCTGGGCGTCGCGCTCGGCCTCGCTCAAAGGCCGCGTGACGATGATGCTGGAGAGCGCCGGCATCAGCCGCCCGGCGATCTGCGGCAGACGGTCGTCCTCGCTGTAGCCGTTGGTGGCGACGATCACCTTGCGCGCGGTGAGACGGCCCGCGGGAGTCTCCAGCACGAACTTATCGCCGTCGCGGGTAACCGCGCCGACTGGCGCGTGGCCATGCACGGTGACGCCGGCATCGATCGCGGCGCGGGCGAGGCCCCGCAGGTACTTCAGGGGATGCAGGCCGACCCCCAGCGGCAGCTCAAGGCCGCCGTAAAAGCCGCCCGCCGAGAGGCCCCGTTCGGCCAGCGCCGCATTGTCGAGGAAAGTGCCCTCGACCCCGACCAGCGCCTTCATCTCGTCGCGCTCCGCCTGCAGCGCGGCAACGCGGTTCGGCTTGTGGGCCAGCAGAATCTCGCCGCCGCCGGTGATCTCGGCATCGATCCCCCGGCTGGCGCAGGTCTGCTGCACCAGGTCGATGGCTTCCATCTGGGCGGCGAAGAAGCGGCGCATTTCGTCGCGGCCGTAGCGTTTGGCCATGACGTCGTAGCCGATCTTCGCGCCGCCCAGGCAGCAGAAGCCGCCGTTGCGCCCGGAGGCGCCCCAGCCCGGCGTGCCGGCCTCCAGCACCGTCACCCGGGCGCCGTACTGTTCCACCAGGGCCAGCGCTGCCGTGAGCCCCGTGTATCCCGCCCCGATCACCGCCACCTCGCAAGAGGCCTCGCCATTCAGCGCCGGCGTCTCCCGCCCCAGCGGCGGCGCCGAAGCCTCCCAATAACTGCCGACAGGATGGGCGCGGTCGTAAAGAGCGGGATGGTAGAGGCTGCTCAAGGAATTCTCCTGCTTGGAAAGGCCGCGACGCGCGGGCAGCGGTGAAGATGATCACAGGAACGGGTATGAAGAAAGCCTTCCACGCGTTACCCTGCCTTGCAGAAAATACGCGGCCCGGAGGAGAACGGTCATGGGATTGCTGAGCAAGCTGTTCGGCGGCGGCAAGAGTGACGCCGGTGCGGCCAAGGAAGGCGACGCCGTGGAATACAAGGGCTTCGAGATTACGCCGGCCGCCCGGCCGCAGAACGGCCAGTGGCTGACCGCCGGCATCATCCGCAAGGAAATCGGCGGCGAACTGAAGGAGCATCGTTTCCTGCGCGCCGACACCCACCCCTCGCCGGACGCCGCCAACGACTTCGCCGTCGTCAAGGGTCGCCAGATCGTCGACGAGCAGGGCGAGCGGCTGTTCCGGGACTGAATGCGATGAATCTGTACAGCTTCCGCGAGAGCCTGAACCGGCCGGCCCCGCCCGAAGGCCTGCCGCCGCTGCTGACGGCGCTATGGCATGCCGCCCGCGGCGAGTGGGATGCCGCCCACCGCATCGCCCAGAACGACGGCGGCGCCGACGGCGCCTGGGTGCATGCCTACCTGCACCGGGTCGAAGGCGACGAAGGCAACGCCGGCTACTGGTACAACCGCGCCGGCAAGCCGCACTGCCAGGCCAGCCTGGAAGACGAATGGGCTGAACTGGCCCAGTCCCTGCTGCACTCGGCGCCGCTTTAGATTTCCCGCTTCCGCGGCACACCAATGCGCGGCACCGCGGCCAGCAAGGCCCGGGTGTAGGGGTGCCGCGGCGCCCGGAACACGCTTTCGGTTGGCCCCTCCTCGACGATCCTGCCGTCCCGCATGACGGCGACGCGGTCCGCCACCTGGCGGACGACGGCGAGATCGTGGCTGATGAAGAGGTAGCTGAGCCCCAACTGCTCGCGCAGGTCCATAAAGAGGTTCAGCACCTGGGCCTGCACCGAGACGTCGAGGGCCGAGACCGCCTCGTCGGCGACGATCAGCGCCGGGCGGGTGATCAGGGCGCGGGCGATGGCGATGCGCTGGCGCTGACCGCCGGAGAATTCGTGGGGAAACTTATCGGCATTGCCCGCCTTGAGGCCGACCGACTCCAGCGCCTCGGCGATGCGTCCGCGCCTTTCCTCCCGGCTTACCGGCTCCAGCGCATCCAGCGGCTCGGCGACGATCCAGCCAACCTTGCGGCGCGGGTCGAGCGAGCCATAGGGGTCCTGGAAAACCATCTGGACATGGCGGCGCAGCCGGCGCAGGTCAGCGGGCGGTAGCGCAAAAACATCCTGGCCCAACAGCGTGACGCGCCCGGCGCTTGGCTTTTCCAACGCCAGCACGGTGCGGGCGAGCGTCGACTTGCCGCTGCCGGATTCGCCGACCACCGCCAGGCTCTCGCCCGCGGCGAGAGTGAGGCTGACGTCGTCGAGGGCACGGTGCACCGGTGCCGGGGTGAAGAGGCGGCGCCGTGGCAGGGTGTAGTCGAGGGTGAGGTTCTCCACCGTCAGCAGGGCTTCGCTCATCGCGGCGCCTCTTCCAAGTGGGGATGGCGGCAGGCGGCACTGTGGGCGGCATCGACTTCCTGTTCCGCCGGCGGCGTGGGCAGGCAGTCCTCCTGCACGCGCGGGCAGCGCCCGGCGAAGACGCAGCCGGCGGGCCGGTGACGCGGGTCGGGCACCGTGCCGGGGATGGTGGCGAGGCGGCGGCCCGGCGGCAAGGGGGCATCGAGCGCGCCCGGCGAGGCGGCGAAGAGGCCACGGGTGTAGGGATGCGCCATGCGGTCGAAGACGCTGCGCGTAGCGCCGCGTTCGGCCACGCGGCCGGCGTACATGACGATCATATCGGCCGTGTTCTGCCACACCACAGCGAGGTCGTGGGTGATCAGCAACAGGGCCAGCCCCGACTCCGCCGCCACCTCGGCCAGCAGGTCGAGGATCGCCGCCTGGCTGGTGACGTCCAGCGCCGTGGTCGGCTCGTCGGCGATCAGCAGCGCCGGGTCGCAGCCCAGCGCCATGGCGATGACCACGCGCTGGCGCTGCCCGCCGGAGAGCTGGTGCGGGTAGAGGTCCGGCGAAAAGCGCGGTTGCGGCAGGCCGACGCGGTCGAGCAACCGTATGGTCCGTGCCTCGGCTTCGCCATGCGACAGGCCGAGGTGCCAGCGCAATCCCTCGGCGACCTGGAAACCGATGCTCTTCACCGGGTTCAGCGCCGTCATCGGCTCCTGGAACACCATGGCGAGGCGGCGGCCACGGCGCCGGCAAAGCGCCGCCTCGGAAAGCGCCAGGAGATTCTCGCCCTCGAAGATCACCGCGCCGCGCGCCCGCGCCGTCTCCGGCAGCAGGCCCATGACCGCCAGCGCGGTCATCGACTTGCCGCAGCCGGACTCGCCAACGATGCCGAGACTGCCGCCCGCCGCGAGGTCGAAGGAGATATCGTCCAGAATCGGCGCCGGGCCGTCCGGCGTGTCGAGGGTGACCGAGAGATCGCGAACCGAAAGCAGGGTCATCGCGCTCTCCTGAGGCGCGGGTCCAGCAGATCGCGCAGGCCGTCGCCCAGCAGGTTCAGGCCCAGCACCGTCGCCATGATGGCAAGGCCCGGGAAGATGGCGAGCTGCGGCGCCAGGTACATGAGCGTCTGCGCCTCGTTCAGCATCTTGCCCCAGGAGGGTGCCGGCGGCTGGGTGCCGAGGCCGAGGTAGCTGAGGCCCGCCTCCGCCAGGATCGCCAGGGCGAACTGGATGGTCATCTGCACGATGAGCAGGCTGGCGATGTTGGGCAGGATGTGTTCGGCGGTGATGCGCGTGCGCCCCTTGCCGGCGACCCGGGCGGCCAGCACAAAATCGCGCCGCCACAACGGCAGCGACGCACCGCGCGTCAGGCGCGCGAATACGGGGATGTTGAAGATGCCGATGGCAATGATGGAGTTCACCGCACCGGGCCCGAGGATGGCGGTGATCATCACCGCCGAGAGCAGCGCCGGGAAGGCAAAGGTGAAGTCGTTGAAGCGCATCACCACTTCTTCGACGATCCCACGCCGCGCCGCCGCCAGCGCGCCCAGCGGCACGCCGAGGCCGGCGCCGATGCCCACGGCGACCAGCGAGACGGTGATGGAGTTCACCGCCCCGGCCATGAGGCGCGACAGTACGTCGCGGCCGAACTGGTCGGTGCCCAGCCAATGATCCGCCGAAGGGCCCTGCAGCTTGGCCGGGATATCCATCACGTCGACCGCATAGGGCGTCCACAGCAGCGAGACCAGCGCGGCGGCCACCAGCAGCAGGGTGATCGCGACGCCGATGACGAACCCGATGCTGCGGCGTCCGCGGGTCCAGTAGTCGCGCCAGGGGGCCGTCGGTTCAGTCGACATGACGGCCTCCGCGCAGGCGCGGGTCGAGCACCGCATAAAGCAGATCGACGATGAAGTTCACCACCACCACGGCGGCGGCGAGCAGCATCACGAGGTCCTTCACCACGATGAGGTCGTGCTGGGCGATGGCCTGGAAGATGAGGCGGCCGAGCCCCGGCAGATAGAACACGTTCTCGATGATGATGGTCCCGGCCAGCAGGAAGGAGAACTGCAGGCCCATGATGGTGACCACGGGAATGAGCGCGTTGCGCACGGCATGGCGCCACAGCGCCGCGCGGCGCGTCAGACCCTTGGCGCGTGCGGTGCGGACGTAATCCTCGCCCAGGGTTTCCAGCACCGAGGAGCGCGTCACCCGGGCGAGAATCGCCGCCTGCGGCAGCGCCAGCGCCAGCGCCGGAAGGATCAGCGTCTGCAGCGCCGGCCAGAAGCCTTCGTCCCAGCCGGCGAAACCGCCGGCCGGCAGTAGCCGCCAGTGCACGGCGAAAAGCAGGATCAGCAGGATGGCGAACCAGAAGTTCGGCACCGCGACACCGAGCTGGGTGAAACCCATGACGCCGACGTCGGCGGCCTGGTTACGCTTCGCCGCCGCCAGCACGCCGAGCGGAATAGCGATCAATGTCGACAGACAGATGGCGATGAGCGCCAGTGGCAGCGACAGGGCGAGGCGCTGGCGCACCAGTTCCCAGACCGGCACCCCATAGGTGTAGCTGGTACCGAGATCGCCGGTGACGAGGCCGCCGATCCAGGCGAGGTAGCGCAGCGCCGCCGGCTCGTCGAGCCCCATCTGCTGGCGCAGCGCCGCCAGGGTATCGGGCCGCGCGTTCAACCCCAGCATGATGGCGGCGGGATCGCCCGGCAGCACCTCCATCACCAGGAAGACCACCAGGCTGGCGGCCAGCAGGGTGATCACGAAGGCGGCGAGGCGCTGCAGAACGAAGAGGGGCATGAGGCGCTACTGGTTCGTCACCCTCGGCCTTGTGCCGAGGATCCAAGGCAAAGGCCCGAGCGCCCGCCCTGAATACTCGGGACAAGCCCGAGCATGACAACGGTGTCTGCGGTGAGGGCGATGGGTCCCGGCAACACGTGCCGGGACGACAATCTTTGTGCGGGAAGGGCGGGCCGGTCCTGCACCAGCCGACTTCCAATGCACCCCATTACTTCCAATAGACTTCCGTCAGGTCATTGGCCTGGACCGGGCTGTTCTCCCACAGGCCCATGACGTCCTTGTTCCATACCCCGTGCTTGGCAAGCTGGAACAGGAAGACGTTCACCGCATCCTCGGCCAGCATTTCCTGGGCCTCGGCAAGGAGGGCATAGCGCCCCTTCTCATCCACCGTCGCGTTCAGCTTTGCCATCAGCGCCTTGAAGGCCGGGCTGCCGTAGTTGAAGTAATAGTCGTCGCGGGCATAGATGCCGATGTCCATGGGCTCCGTGTGCGAGACGATGGTGAGATCGTAGTCCGTGGCCTTGAAGACCTGCTCCAGCCAGCCTTTCCATTCCAGCTGCTGGATCTCCGTCTTCACGCCGACGGCGGCAAGCTGCGCGGCGACGATCTCGCCGCCGCGGCGCGCGTAGCTGGGCGGCGGCAGCTTCAGGCTGAGGGTCAGGCCGTCGCCGTAACCGGCCTCGGCCAACAGGGCCTTCGCTTTCTCAGGGTCGTAAGGATAGCGCCCGGTGAGATCGACATAGGCCGGGTGGTGCGGCGCGAAGTGGCTGCCGATCGGCGTGCCGTAGCCGAACATGGCACCATCGACGATCGCCTTGCGGTCGATGGCATGGGCCAGGGCCCGGCGCACGCGGACGTCGCTCAGCGGCTTGTGGCTGTTGTTCACGGCCAGGATGGTCTCGCCCTCGGTCGAGCCGATCACGACCTTGAAGCGCGGATCGTTCTCGAACTGGGCCAGGGATTCCGGCGCCGGGATATTGGGGAAGGCATCGACGTCACCGGCCATCAGCGCGGCCGTCGCCGCCGAGGGGTCGGGGATGATCTTGATGGTCACCTTGCCCAGCTTCGCCGGCGTACCCCAGTAGCCGTCGAAGCGCGACATCTCGATACGGTCGCCCTTCACCCAGCGATCGAACTTGAAGGGGCCGGTGCCGACGGGATTGTTCTTGTTCTCCGCCGCGCTCTCCGGCGCCACGATGACCGCGTCGCCCCAACCGAGATTGAACAGCAGGTTGCCGTCGAGCCGGTTCAGGGTGATCACCACGGTCCCGGCATCGGGCGCCGCCACGGAGGCGATGGCCGCGAAGAGTCCCTTCTGCGCGTTGACGCTGTCGTCGGCCATGGCGCGGTCGAAGGAGAACGTCACGTCGGCGGAATCGAAATCGGTACCGTCGTGGAATTTCACGCCCTGGTGCAAGGTGAAGGTATAGGTCAGGCCGTCGTCGCTGACGGTCCAACTCTCGGCCAGCGCCGGCTTTACTTCGCCGTTGCGGTCGATGCGGGTCAGCCCCTCGAAGATGTTGGCGTAGACCACCTCGTCGATGGCCGCGGCGGCGCCGGCGGTAGGATCGAGGTGCGGCGGCTCCAGCACCGTGCCCAGGACGAGACTCTCGTTGGCGGCCTGCGCCCCGGAAGCGCCCAGCAAACCGGCAATCAACAAACCGGACGCAAGGGCCCGCGCGAAAAGCTGCTTCATGAGTCTGCTCTGCCTCCTTTAGCCGCGGACCAGGGTCGAGACCGGCCGCAGGGTCTTATTTGGCGCAAGTCTAGCGGCCGGGGACCTGGCCCAACAGTGCCAAAGTCGCGGCGGCCATGACCTTGGCCGAAGCCACCATATCGTCAATGCCGACGTATTCATCCGGCTGGTGCGCCAGGTCGAGAATGCCCGGCCCGTAGGCGATGCAGTCCTCCAGGTGGCCCACGCGCACGATGTGCTTCTGGTCGTAGGTGCCGGGCGAGACAACCTGCTGGGCCGGCTTGCCGAGCACTTCCTCGATGGCCGCGGAGACCGCCTGCACCACCGGCGCCTCCGGATCGGTCATGGTCGGCTGGAAAGCCAGCACCTCGCGCAGGGCATAGTCGAAGCCGGCGCGATCGTGCTTCAGGCCCTCCAGCAGGGCGACGACCTCGCGCTTCACCTCTTCCGGGTCTTCCTCGATAAGGTAGCGGCGGTCGATCACCATCCGGCAGGAATCCGGCACCAGCGGCGCCGGCAGGCCGTCGTAGTCCTCGGTCAGGCCGCCGTGGATCGAGTTGATGTTCAGGGTCGATTGGCGCGCGCCCTCGGGCACCACCGGCATCTCGGTGCGCTTGCCGGCCAGGGCGGGATAGAGATCGCTCTCCAGCTTCTGCAGGAAGGCGCCCATATGGCGCACCGCGCAGTCCCCCAGGAACGGCATGGAGCCGTGGGCGATGCGGCCCTGGGTCTCGATCTCCGCCCACCAGACGCCGCGGTGGCCGATGCAGACGCGGTCGACGTTCAGCGGCTCCGGGATAATCACGTGGTCGACGCGGGGCCTGGAGAAGAAACCCTGCTTGGCGAGATAGCCGACGCCGCCATAGCCGCCGGACTCCTCATCGACGGTGCCGGAAATTTCCAGCGCGCCGGGCAGGTCCGCGTGTTCCTCCAGCAGCGCCTCGACAGCGATGACCGCCGCGGCGATGCCGCCCTTCATGTCGCAGGCGCCGCGCCCGTAGACCTTGCCGTCGCGCACCACGCCCTCGAAAGGATCGACGCTCCAGCCCTGGCCGACCGACACCACGTCGATGTGGCCGTTGAAGTGGACGCAGGGACCGGGCCGCGTGCCCTCCTTGCGCGCCACCACGTTGGTGCGCGGATAACGGTCCGAATCGCCGGCCTCGCCCTCGGCGCGGTGGTAGGAAACCTCGAAGCCGCGCGCTTTCAGGCGATTGCCGAGGAACTCGGCGCAGGGCGTGTAGGCCTCACCCGGCGGATTGACCGTGGGAAAACGAATGAGGTCGCGGGTCAGCGCCACCACGTCGTCGCGCTTGTCCTCGATCCGGGCGAAAAGGGAATCGTGCATGGCCCAAGCCTAGCCCCACCACGCCCCCGGCCGCCAAGAAAAAACGTGCGATTCAGGCTCTTAGCGCCCGCAGCACTTCGTAGCAGGCGCCCATGGTGTGGTAGTCGGTCTTGCCGGCGGGGGACTTCCTGTCGTCGACTTTGCGATTGTCCTGGGTGAGGATGCGGAACCAGGCGCCGTAGCGGTGATCCACCATGTGGTCCCAGGCGTACTGCCAGATCCGGTCGTACCAATCGCCGTAGGCGGGATCACCAGTCGCAGCCTGCAGCAGCTTGGCGGCGGCTAGGCTTTCCGCCTGGACCCAGAAATACTTGTCGCCGTCGCAGATGTCGCCCTGGGGGTCGAAGCCGTAGCAGAGGCCGCCGTGTTGCGCATCCCAGGCGGTCGCCGCCGCGCGGTCGAACAGGTGCCGCGCGGTTTCGATGTGCCAGTCGCGCGGTGCGTGGCGGTGGAGGATCAGCAGCAGCTTGGCCCATTCGGTCTGGTGGCCCGGCTGGAAGCCCCAGGGGCGGAAGAGATGCTTCGGGTCGTCGCGGTTATAGTCCCAGTCGACCGACCAGTCGGGGCGGTAGTGTTCCCACACCAGGCCGCTGGCCAGCGCCGCCTGCCGGCGGGTCACGTTGTCGGCCAGGGTTGCCGCGCGCTCCAGGTAACGCGCCTGTCCCGTGGCCTCGAAGGCCCAGAGCAGCGCCTCGCAGGCGTGCATGTTGGCGTTCTGGCCGCGGTAGGGGCTGAGTTCGGAAAAGTCCGGTGACGCCTCGTCCTTGTAGAGGCCGAAGGGCGCGTCCCAGAAATGCGCCTCCATGAGGTCCCAGGCCTGCTCCAGGACCGGACGCCCCTGATCCAGCCCCGCCAGCAGCGCCGTTGCGCCGGCCACCATGACGAAGGCGAGGCCGTAGCAGTGGTTGGTGGCGTCGCGCACGCCGTCGCCGTCCAGCACCCAGGCGTAGCCGCCGGAGGGCTGGCGGTGGCGCCGTTCGAGAAAGTCCAGGCCGTGGGCGGCCCAGTCCCGATATTCCTCTCCACTGAAATAACGCGCCGCCATGGCGTAGTTGAAGACGAAGCGGGCGGAGGACACCAGATGCCGGGTGTCGCGGTCATAGACACTGCCATCGTCGCGGAAATGCTGGAAGAAGCCGCCGGCGGGATCGAAGGCGTTCGTCCGGTAGAACGCCAGCGTCTGCCGGATGTGGTCTTCAAGGAAGGTGGGGTCGGAAAAGTCGAGACTCAATGGCTTGCTACAGGGAGGTGCTTTCCGCAATATCCAACAATGATCTTTTGAATATTTGCATCCCAGTAAAAATAAACGCGGATCGTTTTTGTTACATCATCATCAACACCAATTTTCAGATGACGAAACATCTCTGTAGGTTCACCAAGATATTCAACGGTCCTCGCTCGACTCATGCCCTTATTTTGCATCACAGTCTCCGACTCTTTTGCTGCATATTCATTGCTTGAAAACACGCGCCTTGCCAGCGCGTCCCCACCTTCTATCAACGCATCCCGATATTCAGAAACCAACCGATGCAGCATATCCAACAATTGCCTCCCACCGGCAAATCCATTCATTTCTTTTGCACTTTGTCTTGCTGAATCAAGAAATATACAACGATCTCCATACAACCCTTCAATTGCGGAGATACACTCAAACGGAGTTGGGGGGCTTTTTCGGCTTGCCAGTCCTAGCAACCGCTCACCATCGACACTACTAGTTCGCCCCTGACCAGCACTTTCTAACTGCCCTTTCAAAGACTGAATCTCAAAATCTTTTCTCCTAACTCCGTCTTGCAATTCCGCAATATCTGCTCGGATATCCAGAAGACTTGCCTCGAGCATTGAGTTCTCTGACACTATTTCGTCAAAATAACTCGCCTGACCCTCTACTTGTCGCTCTGCCTCCTCTAACTCCGCCCTCAATTGGTCAGCGTCCATCTCGGCACTTCTAATTCGAACGCCTTGCATTCGGCGCCGTGTGGCGAGTTGGACGACACCCTCGACCCTGATTCGATTGCGCAGGCGAGACATGTTTGTGTTGTTCGTAACCCACGCGAGCAACTCACAAATTCTGGTATTCTGCGT
>ERZ1740062.21-NODE-21-length-128185-cov-6.659728_pt1 | contig 128185 bp, 119 predicted proteins | sample MGYA00581741_ERZ1740062 | MGnify/ENA primary metagenome ERZ1740062 (study PRJEB43018, sample SAMN04849747) | marine metagenome | isolation source: floating plastic debris | place: Pacific Ocean | collected 2008-09-01 | study: EMG produced TPA metagenomics...
TACTCGGCACCGCCATCGACGCTCAGTCTGCCGCTTGCTCCTGTGATAGTCGTGTTGCCGGAGAAGTCGAAGCGATCTTCGCCGCCATTGCCTGACAGGTTGATGACGGCAGCAGACCCGACGAGGTCTCCGTCTATGTCGAACGTATCGGCATCCGCGCCGGCGTTCACGGTGATGAGAGCACCCGAACCCACGACCAGCGCGCTCGAAGCCGCGACCGTGAGCGTGTCCTGCCCGGCCTCGCCCGTGATCGAAACGGTTGCCCCCTGCACCTCGAAGGTGCCGGACGTGGTGAACGTGTCGTCATCCGCCCCGCCAGAGAGCGTGTTTGAGACACCGCCGGACAGTGGCGACGCGTTCTCGAGCAGGAAGATATCGTCGCCGTTTCCGCCGCCGACGCTATCATCTCCGCCAGTTCCGACAATCAGCAGATCGTCCCCGTCCGCGGCCGCGATGCTGTCGTTGAAGGTCGTCGTGCGGACAACGTCGCCTCCGGCCGTGCCGATCCGGGTGAGACCCGACAAGCCATCGACGATCTCGACATCCACGCGGGCGCTCGCGCCACCGCTGAGGCCGTCATCCACCAGATAGGTGAAGAACTCGGTCCCGGTCTGGGATGGCGCGGTGTAGGTGAACAGTCCTGACACGCCGACATTGGCACTTCCCGCAGCGGGCGGGGTTCCGAGCGCGAAGGACAGCGGATCGCCTTCGGGATCGACCGCGCTGAACGTGTGCGTTTCGGTGATACCGACCTGCGTGATGATCAGGCTGTCCGTGGTGACCGGCGGCTGGTTGGTGCTGAAGCTCAGTTCGGTCGGGCCGGGAATGCCCGGCCACGGATTGCCGTCCGTATCGCGGATCGCGCCGGGATCGACGGTGACGTAGACCTGCGTGCCACCCGGCAGTGATGTCGGCGTGAAGGATGCATCCGCGCCCAGAAAGGTCACGTCCGACGTCACGTCGAAGCTTTCCAGAACGACATCGTCGGACAGGCGGTGGATGCGGATGACCCCGGCGCCCGCCTGAACCGGCTCGTCAAAGGTCAGCGTGTACTCATCACCGATACCGATGCTGACATCACCGTTCTCGGGCGAGCTTGCGATCAGGTTCGGCGGGGTCGATGGGCCGACCTCCAGCGTCACCGACTGCGAAGACCCAAGTGGTGCATCCAGAATTACAATGCCATCCAGCAGGAACTGATCCAGTGAAGGGCCGGTCAGCAGGACCAGACCACCATCGACATTTGTCGATGTCACCGTCAGGGGAAGCTCCAGCAGGATACCGGATGGTCCCTCCTGGATCTGGCGCACCGTATCGCCCAACATGAGCTGCGACGGCGCTTCCCGTCCGATAACCGAAAACCCCACGCCGGGTGAATCGCTCACGCCGATCAGGTCATCGACAGTGTCGACAACGCCAAACAGTGCGTCCGCCTGGAAGTTTCCGAACGCCAGCTGATCGCCGCCGATCTGGAACTGCCCCTCCGGCGTACCGGTGATGCGGACATTGTCGATGGCCATGTCCTCATCGTCTTCCTGTAGGTTCTCGAAAGTGATGCGAACATCGAGCAGATCGCCGGTCCCCGAGATAGACGCAGAGTGCTCTTCCAGCACCGAAAGCCCTGCGATCGCACCCAGGAACGGGCCGTCGCCAACGCCGTCCAGATCCGTGTCCACCTGCACCGGCGTGTTCGTCCCAGTCGCGGCGAACTGCAGGAGTTTCACAAACGGCCCATCGTCGATGGAGATCTCGACATAGACCAGAGAGTTTGCATCCCAATCTGCCCCGCCGTTCCCGCGGCCTGTCTGGTTTTGCTCGGCGAACAGGCCCGAGAAACTCAGGTTCGTGAAGCCCGAGATGTCGATATCCTCGATCAGGACAAACGCGACATCCAGCGCGCTGCTGTTGCCGTTGGTGTCGTTGGCGGCGAAAAAGAAATCGCCGTCTGAACCAAGATAGCCGCCGTGCAGGACTGGCGATATGTCATCTGACCGTGTGAAGTAGTCGCCCGCGCCGAATGCCGAGACGTCACCGGTGAACTCCGGCATCGACAAGGTATAGCGCGTACCGTTGCCGTCGGTTTCGAACGATTCCTGAAATATCGTCGCCATCACGTCCCCCGACGCATAACCAGCCGACACACCCGCAAGCGTGCGGCATCCGTTCTTGTTCGGAATGACCCCTATCTGACGTGCACAGGTCCTAGCCTTTCAGGCCCGACTTGTCCGTCCCCACACACTCACCCAAAGTCGTGCAGTCACTCCTCGCTCGCACCCAACTTACACAAAAGTTGGATTTGAGTCAGATGTCTCGAAAGTTTTTTCGAGTATGGTTAATTGCTTAAGCGTCGGGGTTCAGCGCCAGCCTAAATTGCGATCACGCCGGCCAGGATCAATTCGATCAGAACGATCACCCCGGTCAGCGCGGCGAAGTAGGCGACGAACCGCACGTGGTCCTCACCATCGATCACCACGCGCCTGAGCAGCGTTCCAAAGATGTCGAAGATCGAGACCGTGGCGAGGATGATCAACAGGATCGCAGCGCCCGAGGCATAGTCGAAGCCGCGCAGCGACTCCGACAGCGACATTCCGATACCGCCTGCGCCGACGATCCCCAGCACCGTGGCCGAACGGATGTTGGCCTCGAACCGGTAGAGCGAGAACGAGCTCCAGAGCGGCAAGACCTGCGGGACCACGCCGTAGACGATCTCTTGGAGGCGCGACGACCCGGTGGCGCGGATGCCTTCGACGGGGCGGGGGTCGATCGCCTCGACGGCTTCCGAGAACAGTTTCGCCAGCGTGCCCGTGGTGTGGATGGTCAGGGCCATCACGCCTGCCAGAGGGCCCAGCCCGACCGCGGCGACAAAGATCAGCGCGAAGACCAGTTCGTTGATCGCACGGAACGCATCCATCAGGCGGCGCACCGGAAAGACGACCCAGGCGGGGGCGAGATTGGTCGAGGACAATAGCCCAAACGGCACGGCCAGCAGAACCGAGAGGAACGAACCCCAGACCGCCATCTGCACCGATTCCAGCATCAGTTCGAGATAGCTGCGCCAGTAACGGAAATTGGGCTCGAAGAAATCCTTGAGCAGCAGCGCCATATTGTCCGATCCGAACAGCACCTGGCCAAAGCGGTGCATGTCGGACGGCACGAAGCTCCAGATCAACAGCCCCACGAATGCGCCCCAGAGAAGCACATCGAACGCCTGCTCCTTCATCGTGCGGCGCGGCACCTCGATGTCATCGAGCGTAAGAGTGGTCGTGGTCATGGCTGAATCCGATCGGCGGGGTTGCGGGCTGAAGACAACTTGCCGCGTCTGGTCTTGGACAGTCCCGGGCGATGACCGGGGACCGCCCACACGCCCTCTGCGGTCCCGGGCCTGACCCGGGACGGCTCGGTGCAAACGGCGCCTACTTGCGCGGGCGGGCAGCGGCCGCGGCGCGAATATCTTCGATCTTGGCGTCGATGGCCGTGATCTTCTCGGCCTTCTCCTCGGCCGAATAGGTCTCGTCACCCTGGATCGACATCTTCTGGCGGATCTGGTCCATCTCGTAGAATGGCCAGAGCTGGGCGTTCGAGGACGGGATGAACGGCCCCATGTCGATGGCCGCCAGCGTCTCGCGGGCCTGTTTGACTTCCTCGTCCGTGCCGTGGCGGCCATAGCTCATGAAGAAGTGCATCAGCTTGCCCTTCAGCGCGTCATTCAGTTCCGGGCGCCAGGCCATCGGGTCCGATGCAATCAGCGGAGAGCGCCAGATTTCCTTCAACTCGGCAAAGAGTTCCGGCTTGGCGGTCTTCAGGCGCGAGTACATCCCCGTCGACGAGGCAACCGCTGCATCGACCTGCTTGGTCGCGACCGAGATCAGGTTCGTCTCGTGGTTGGCATTGCGCACGGTCTTGAAGCAGTCCTTCGGGTTCACGCCTTCCTTGGCGAAGACGAAGGTCGACGGGACCAGAAACCCGCTGGTCGAATTCGGATCACCGATGCCGAAGTTCAGCGACTTCTCGCACTTCATCACGTCCTCATAGGACAGACCTGAATCCTTGTGCGTAACCATGACCGACCAGTAGCCCTGATCGCCCGTCGACTCGGTTGTCTGAGCAAAAATCTCGGCGCCCGCCCGGTCAACCGCGACCATGGCCGATTTGTTGCCGTACCAGACGACATCGACCTTGTCGAAGCGCATGCCCTCGATCACGCCGGCATAATCGGCGGCGAAGAACGGCTTGACCGGCATGCCGATCGACGCCTCCATGGCCTCCAGAAACGGCCCCCATTTTTCGCGTTGGGCGCTGGAGCTTTCGGTTGAGAGGATGCCGAAATACAGCTCATCAGGGTTGGTCCGTTCATCGGCGAGTGCTGGGGCACTCAGGCCCAGGGCTAGCGCCACGGTGGCTGCGGCACGTGCGATCAGGTTCATTGGTTTCTCTCCTGTCGGGTGGGGTTATCGAGTTACGCGGGAACCGGTTCGGGCGCGGGTGCAGGCGCATCCGAGAAATCGTCGGCATCGGGCAGGATCAGCTCTTCGCTGGCCTCGCCGTAGATCTCTCGCAGGAAGGCGGTGGTGAGCTGGCGCGACGGCCCGTCAAAGACAATGCGCCCGTCCCGCATCGCGACGGTGCGCGGGCAATACCGGCGCGCGTATTCGACCTGGTGGAGCGACACCAGAATGGTCGCGCCCTCGGTGCGATTGATCTCGGCCAGGATCTCCATCACGCGCTTCGCAGACGCCGGATCAAGCGACGCGATGGGCTCGTCGGCCAGAAGAACCTCGGCCTCCTGCACCAGACATCGGGCAATCGCCGCGCGCTGCTGCTGTCCGCCGGACAACGTGGCCGCGCGCTGCCGGGCGGTCGCCTCGATCCCCACGCGGGTCAGCGCACGCATCGCCAGCTTCTTCTCATACTCGTTGAAGACCATCAGTGTGCCGCGCAGCCGAGGCATCCGGCCAAGCCGCCCGGTCAACACATTCGTCAGCACGGACAAGCGCGGCACGAGGTTGAACTGCTGGAAGATGACGCCAAGGCGGCGGCGCACCGTCGACACCTTATTGGAAAGCCGTCCACTAGCCTGCACCGGCAGCCCAAGCACATTCAAGGCGCCGCCATCTGCCCCGCGATTGGCCGTGATCAACCCGCCGATATGTCGGATCAGAGTGGACTTGCCAGAGCCCGACGCACCGATCAGCGCGACCATCTCGCCGGGTTCGATCCTGAGAGACACCTCGATCAACGCCCTGCGGCCATTGCCGAAGGTCTTCGAGACATTCCTTACGTCGACTGCGGTCATCTGGCCCTCCAAGCGGAGGCCGGATACTCAGCGTCGATGACGCGCGTGTTTAACCGGTGCTACGGTTTTCAGACAGTTTGACCGCACAACTGTGACATGCGGCATTTCTGGCGTGCTTGCAGTTAGACCGGTCTCAGGCAGGATCGACCACGCGCCGCACCTCAGGCCCCGCCGAAGACTGTCGCATGGAAGAACTCGGCCAGACGGCCGACCGATGGGCCGAGCGTATCGGCGTCCATCCTATCCGGAACATGGTCTCTGGTCTGCTCGGCCAGTTGCGCAAGCGGGCCCGGGACAGGCCGTTCGGTCACGTCGAACGCGCGGAGCGCAATCGGTGCGAGGCTCGCCAGTGTGTGCTCCAAGAGCATCCCGGCGCGATCCTGCTTGGACCAGGCGAGGAACACCGGAGAGGCAACATCGTTCGCGCCGAACCCGCCCGTCTCGGACCCCGGCAACAGCGTCGCTGTGGCAAGACCGCGTGCTTCCTCGGCGTAGCCCGCGGCCGCCATGGGAAGGCATCCCAGGTATCCGCGCCCGTCCGGAGGACCCGAGTAAACCTCGGCCGGGAGGAGCGAGATCGCCTCGTCGAGCATCTTCCCGCACATCCGCTCGGCGATCACCGCCAGGTTGGCATAGGCTGCCGTGATCTGGTCCATCGCCATCGGGGCTTGGGCGTTATGATACCCGCCGGTCGAGATTGCGCGCCCATGCGGATTTGCGGCATCCGGCGGCAGGAGGACCGGGTTGTCGGTCACCGCCATCAGCGACTGCGCCACTACCGCTTCTGCGATCTCCGTCGCCAGATGCGCCTGCCCCAGAATGCGCGGCAGAATGCGGAAACTGACAGGTGCCTGATAAGGACGACGCGCGCCACCATGCCCGGCGTCCAGCAACGCCCGCAAGCGCCCCAGCGCCCAGCCATCGTGCGGATTGTTCCACAGCGCATCGAGGCCGGGATCGAGATGCGTCAGCGGCGCGTTGAACGCCTCGAAGGTCAGCGCCAGCACCTGGCACGCCAGTTCCAGCCGGGACCGCGCCGCCAACGCCGCATCGGTGACCAACCCTGTTGCCGCTGGCGAGCCGTTGATCAGCGACAGCGCGTCTTTCTCGGCGGGCGTCACCTGCGCCAGAACGGGCAGGAACAGGTGCGAGAGCGACAGGATCTCGCCCGCACCGCCCTGCCCGCGCGCGGGAACTTCAGGTTGCTCGGGATCGTCCAGCATGCGCGCAACCGCGACCGCAAGGTCCGGCGACACCGCTGCGTGCCCTTCGACGAAGTTCGCCAGACGCGCGAAGACGATGCCCCGCGCCACCCGGTCGGGCAGAGGATCGCCCCAGGACGCGGCGGGCGCCTTCGGCAACCGGGCAGCATGGACCTTACGCTCTTCGGGCGACAGTCGGATCTTGGCCTGCTGTCCATAGCCCGATGTCACGCCGTAGATCACGATATCCGGGTTGTCGATCAGCGCATCGAACCGTGCGCGCGCCGCCTGCATCGTGTGCAACGCCGTGGGCCCGAGCGATACGCGGCGTCCGTTCCAGGCGACCGCCTTTGCAGCCTCGAGAGTGAAATCGGCGAGACTGTCGAGCACGATGGTCATGAGGATCTCCGGCGTGGAACTGCTCAGGGACCGTGCCGATTTTGGCTTGCTCCCGCAATCCCGCTCAACCGGCCCCGCCCCGTGCGATCCATGCCTTCGCTTTCTGCCGCAAATCCTTCGCCGCGAAATCCAGAAAAGCACGGATCTTCGCGGCGCGCAGACTGCCCTCGGCATGGATCAGATGAATCGGCGCCAGACGGTCCTCGAAATCCGCCAGCACCTCGACCAGATCTCCCGCCGCAAGGGCGTCGGCCACCTGATAGGACATGGCGCGCGTCACGGCCCAACCCTCACGTGCTGCATCCAACGTCATGTCGATGTTGTTTCCCCGCAGCAGGGGTGAGACCGGGACCGAGACGACACTGGCGCCAGCGTGGAACTCCCACGCCTGATCAGATTGCAAACTCGCCGAGAGAACGATGCGATGCGCTGCCAGATCGGACGGATGCTGCGGCGCCCCGTGCTGCCGTAGATATTCGGGCGATGCCACGACCACGCGGCGCAGATCCCCCACGCGCACAGCCGTCAGGCTGGAATCCGGCAGATCACCGATCCGCACGGCAACGTCGATCCCCTCTTCGATCAGGTCCACGACCCGGTCGAGCAGGATCGCCCGTCCGGTCACGCGTGAATGCCGGTCCAGAAACGCCCGCAGCACCGGCGCGATGTAGCGCCGCCCGAAGATCACGGGCGCGGTCACGGTCAACTCGCCTTGGGGCTCCTCGTGCGCACCCGCTGCTGACGCTTCCGCCGATGCAAGGTCTTCCAGAATCCGCCGCGCGTCTGCCAGCAGGCGTTGTCCTGCCTCGGTCAGCGCAATCTGGCGCGTTGTCCGGTTGAACAGCCGTGTACCGATCCGGTCCTCCAGCCCCGCGACCAAGCGCGTCACGGATGGCGGGGACCGGCCCAGCGCCCGCGCTGCCGCGTTGAAGCCACCGGCCTCGGCGACGGCCACGAAAGTTTCCAGTTCCGAGAAGCGGTCCATTTCATTTTCCGGAATTATCAATGCCGAATTATACCAATTAATCTTTTCTGCGGAAGTGTCATCTTCCTCCCAGCAACCTCAACCTGGAGAGAACAGATGGCCCGCAAGTTTCTGGAACTGACCTTCACGCCCTCGGTGCAGCAGCACCAGGAGCGGCTTGGCTCGGCCAAGGCTTATGCCAGGATGCTGAGCCCCGAGGCCGAGGCCGCCGACCGGATCGGCCCCGCTGAGGCCGAATTCATCGAAGGCCGCGATGGCTTCTACCAGGCCTCGGTGTCCGAGACCGGCTGGCCCTATGTCCAGTTCAAGGGCGGCCCGGCGGGCTTCGTCAAGGTGCTGGACGAGAAGACCATCGCCTACGCCGATTTTCGCGGCAACCGCCAGTACATCAGCCTTGGCAACCTGACCCAGGACGACCGCGTCGCGATCATCATGATCGACTACCCGAACCGGCGCCGCATCAAGATCCTGGGACGCGCCAAGCTGGTCGACATCGCCGATGACCCGGATCTGGCCGAGCGGCTGATGCCCGAGGGTTACCGTGCCCGTCCCGAACGCGCCGTGATGATCACGGTCGAGGCATTCGATTGGAACTGCCCGCAGCACATCCCGCAGCGCCTGACAGTCGAGGAATTCGAGGATCAGCTTGCTCCGATCCGTGCCGACATGGCCCGGCTGGCCGATGAGAACGCGCAGTTGAAGGCGCGTCTGGCCGAGTTCGAGGCCGTGACTGCCTGACCCAAGCCGCCCCCGCACCTTCAAGCCCAAGTCGAAAGGACCGAACCCATGACACGCACCCTGAAACTTCTGGCACAGACGTCAGCCCTTGCCCTCACAATCGCGCTCTCCCCGGTCACCACGACCCCGGTTCTGGCCGAGGACGTCGCGACCGCCCAGGACCACACGCTGGTCAAGTACCGCAGCGAAGTCATCGACGGCGTGAAGATCGCCTATCGCGAGGCGGGAGACCCGGCGAACCCGACCATCCTGCTGCTGCACGGCTTCCCGACGTCGAGCCACATGTTCCGCGACCTGATCCCGATGATCGCCAACGACTGGCACGTGATCGCCCCCGACTATCCCGGGTACGGCGCGTCAGACATGCCGCTGGTCGATGAATTCGACTACACCTTCGACACCATCGCGGCGATGATGACCGAACTGATCGACCGCAAGGGCGTGGACAAGCACGCCGTCTACCTGATGGATTACGGCGCACCGGTGGGCTTCCGGATGTTCGAGGCGGACCCTCAGCGGATCTCGGCCTTCGTGATCCAGAACGGCAATGCCTATGAAGAAGGTCTGCGCGAATTCTGGGATCCGCTGCGCGCCTATTGGGCCGATCCATCCGAAGAGAACGCCGCACCTTTGCGCGGGTTCCTCGGCATCGAAGGCACGAAATGGCAGTATCAGACAGGTATGCAGTTCCCCGAGCGGGTCAGCGCCGATAACTATTCCCATGTGCAATACGGGCTCGACCGGCCGGGCAACCACGAGATCCAGCTTGCACTGTTCCTGGATTACGGCACGAACCCCGGGCGCTACCCGATCTGGCAAAGGCTCTTCCGCGAACACCAGCCGCCGGCACTGCTGATGTGGGGCAAGAACGACCCGATCTTCCCGGAAGAAGGCGCGCACCCCTACAAACGTGACTTAAGGGATCTGGAGTTCCACATGCTCGACACCGGCCACTTCGCGTTGGAGGAATACGGCAAGGCGATCGCCGAGCGGATCATAGCACTGAAGGACCGGCTGTAACTTCGACGAAAATCCTCACGATGGCGCGGGGCCCCGAGTCCCGCGCTTCTCCGTTTGCCGCTTCTCCGCTAAGGATGTCACAACAACGGCGGGAGGGAAGCATGGCCCAGACGATCGACGCGAAGACTCTTCGACAATGGCTCTACGGCGGTGGCGAGCTTGCTCTGCTGGACGTCCGCGAGGTCGGTCAGATGGTCCTCGGCCACATCCTGTTCTCCGCCCCGCTGCCCTACAGCCGGTTCGAGATCGACCTGCCCCGCCTCGTGCCGAATCCGTCCGTTCGCGTGGTGTTGTGCGACAACGGCGATGGCATCGCCGCAAAGGCCGCCGCGCGGGCCGAAAGCATGGGATACGGACATGTTGCTGTCCTGGAGGGTGGCGTCGGGTCCTGGCAGGCTGCCGGTCATACGCTTTACGAGGGGGTGAACGTACCCTCCAAAGCCTTCGGCGAACTGGTCGAACACGCCGCCGACACGCCGCGCCTGCCCGCCGCCGAGATCGCCGAGCGCAGCGCCCGGGGCGCGGACATGGTCATCGTCGACGGCCGCCCGTTGGAGGAATTCGCCAAGATGAACATCCCGGGTGCCGAATGCTGCCCGAACGGAGAGCTTGCCCTGCGCGTCGGAGAATTCGCACCGAACCCGGAAACGACGATCATTGTCAATTGCGCCGGGCGCACCCGGTCGATCATCGGGGCGCAGACGCTGATCGACATGGGCGTGCCGAACCCGGTCTTCGCCATGGAGAACGGCACGCAAGGCTGGGTCCTTGCCGGGCTCGAATTGGAGCGCGGGGCGAGCGGAACACTGCCGGGCGTCCCGGCCGAACCCGCTGAAGAACGCGCCAAGGCATCGGATCTTGCCGCACTGCACGGTGTCGAGACCGTCACGCCTGAGACACTTTCCGGATGGCTGACGGACCAAACCCGGACAACTTATCTGCTGGATGTGCGCACGGCCGAGGAACGGGCGAACGACCCGGAGACCCGCCGTGCCGTTCTGGCGCGCCACGGCGTCGGCCACGCGCCGGGCGGGCAACTTGTCCAGGCAACGGACCAGTGGATTGGCGTCCGCAGCGCACGGATCGTGGTGCTCGACACCGAAAGCGTCCGCGCACCTGTGGTTGCCGCGTGGCTTCGGCGGCTCGGTCACATGGCATATACTCTGGCAGTCGGGATCGACGCACTCGCGGGCGTTCAAGCGAGCACAGGACAACTCACGTCCGGTCTGCCCGCCCTGCCGGCCATCACGGCGCAAGACCTTGCGTCCCGCCTGACCGAGGTTCGGATGCTGGATCTCAGATCTTCGACCGACTATCGCGCCGGTCACATCGACGGCGCGATCTGGACGAAACGCCCTGTCCTGCCTGACAGGTCCGACCCGACAGTGCTCATCGCCGACTCACCAGAGATTGCTCAACTCGCAGCACTGGATCTGCGCGAACGCGGTTGCACCGAGGCCACGCTGCTCGCGGGCGGGTCCGACCAGTGGGCCGAGGCGGGGTTGAACCTCATCACCACGCCAGACATCCCGACCGACGCCGAGCGCATCGATTTCCTGTCATTCACGCATGGACGGCACGCGGGCAACCTGGATGCCTCGCGCCAATACCTCGCCTGGGAGATCGCTCTGGTGGATCAACTCGATGCGGATGAGCGGGCGGTTTTCCGGATCTGACGGCGGTCAGGCGGCCTCGATGTTGGATCTTTGAACGTGGTCTAGGTTCGCACCCTCGACCCGGACCAACCGCGTGGATGCAACCCGCTTTGGCGAGTGAACCACGCCGACGCCGTAGAAGTGCGCATCGCCGCGTGTCAGCGTGTATGTCCGCGCGGGCACAACCTTGGACGCGGCATCGCCCGTTCCTGGCTCGGTGATCGTCCAGTCGGTCATCTCGGTCTCGCCGCTCGCCTGACCATAGATCGCCCAGCTCGATCCGTGGTCGTGCGGCCCGGATTCCGCAGCACCGACGTAGACGTGCCCGCATATGCAGAACCCAAGATCGGGGTCTTCGAACAGCACCGCGCGCGGGTGCTCGCCCTCGGCCCGGTCCGGCAGGTGCTGCGCGACAAAGGCATCGTCATTCAGTGCCCGGCTGACAATACTGCAAAGCTCGGCCGAGCCCGCTTCCGCCGAACCGCTTGCCAGCACGGCGCGCAGCGCCTCCGCCATCTCATCCAGCGTGTAGCTCATGAAGCCCTCCCGTTGCGTTGAGCAGACCTTACCGCACAGTCAGAGAACAGGCCAGCGACCACCACCACAGAAACCTGATTGACAGCGCTCATAATTCTTGATGTATGCATCTTGCATACAATCACGGTGCAACGCATGAAACCGACACCCAAGCTCCAGTGCCTGCACGATCTGCGCCGCCGCATTCTGGCGACCGAGATCGCGCCCGGCACCGATCTGGACGAGACAGCACTCTCCGAGGCGTATGGCGTCTCGCGCACCCCATTGCGCGAGGTGCTCCAAAGGCTTGCTGGCGAAGGCTATGTCGAGTTGTCCGAAAACCGCGGCGCCAAGGTCGCGTCGATGGATCTCGGCACGCTGCGCACCTTCTTCCAGACCGCGCCTCTGATCTATTCCAGCGTCGCGCGGCTGGCGGCAGGGAACCGGACCACGGCGCAACTGGACAGCCTGAAAGACGTGCAGTTCAGCTTCGCTGCAGCCGTGGGTGCCAATGATGGTGGCGAGATGGCCCTGCGAAACCATCGCTTTCACGAACTGATCGGCGAAATGGCGGGCAATGCCTATCTGACGCCCAGCCTGAACCGGCTGCTTATCGACCACACCCGGCTTGGCCAGGTGTTCTATCGCCCGGCCTCGGTGGCCGAGTCGCTCGCCGTACGCCGGGCCTCGGAACAGCACGATGCGATGATCGCGGCACTGGAAGCAGGCGAAAGCGGTGTGATGGTCGAGCTGACGCTGGACCACTGGACCCTGTCACGCGACCGGATGGAACGCTTCGTGCGGCCCGACCCGCTCCCCATCGACGTCATCCAACTCTCGGAGAAGCGCAATGCAGTTTGAGGGCATCATCACGCCCGTGGTGACGCCGCATCACGCGGACCACTCCATCGATCGCGAGAAATTCGCCGAGGTGCTGGAGTTCCTGATCGATGCAGGCATCAATGCGGCGCTGGTCGCCGGCACGACCGGTGAATACTACGCCCAGACGGCAGAGGAGCGGTTCGAGCTGATGAAGCTCGCCCGCGATGTGACGGCGAAGCGTCTGCCGCTGATCGTCGGCACCGGCGCGATCCGGACCGAGGATTCCATCGAATACGCGAAAGCCGCCCGCGAGATCGGCGCCGATGCGATCCTGATCACCACGCCGCCCTACGCCTATCCCACGGGCCGCGAGATCGCCTTGCATGCGCTTGCCATCGATCGCGCCGCCGACCTGCCGGTGCTGCTCTACAACTATCCCGGTCGCATGTCGGTCAACATGGACGAGGACACGCTGGACCGCCTTGGCCGCTCGCCGAACTTCAAATCGATCAAGGAGAGCTCGGGCGATCCCAACCGCCTGCACATGCTGGCGCGCGATTATCCGCACATCGTGCTGAGCTGCGGAATGGATGACCAGGCGTTGGAGTTCTTCGCCTGGGGCGCCACGTCATGGACCTGTGCCGGCTCGAACTTCGCACCGGAAGCGCATCTGGCGATGTACCGCGCCTGCGTTGTCGAGAAAAACTTCGACAAGGGCCGCGCGATCATGACGGCCATGCTACCGCTGATGCGCGTGCTCGAACAGGGCGGCAAGTTCGTCCAGTGCATCAAGTACGGCATGACGGGACGCGGCATCGAATGCGGTCCGCCAAGGCGACCCTTGATGGGTCTGAACCCGGACGAGAAGCGCGACTTCGATCAGGTCGTGCAGGTGATGAATACCACGATCGACGCCATCGAACGCAGCCACAACACCAAGGGGGCAGGCAAATGAGCGCTTCAGATCCCGACCTGCTGACCCGCGAGGAATATGCAGCCATCGCCGCATCGCTGGACCTGCCGCGCGCGGCCTTTGTCGACGGCAAATTCCGCAAGGGCAAAGGCGCCAAACTCACCACGCTGAACCCAGCCACGGGCGAGAAACTGGCCGACATCGCGGCCTGCAACGCGACGGATGTGAATTTCGCCGTCGGCAAGGCACGAGAAGCCTTCGACAGCGGCGCGTGGGCGAAACTGCACCCCTCCGAGCGCAAGGAAATCCTGCGCGAGCTTGCCAAGCTGATACACCGCAACCGCCACGAACTGTCCGTGATGGAGAGCCTTGAGTCCGGCAAACCCATCGCTGATTGCGAGGGCATCGACGTGCCCGAGGCGATCAACACGATCCGCTGGCATGCCGAAGCGATCGACAAGATTTATGACCAGACCGCACCCACCGGGGAAGACGCGGTTGCGATGATCGTGCGCGAACCCATCGGTGTCGTCGGCGCGGTGCTGCCCTGGAACTTCCCGATCCTGATGCTGGCCTGGAAGATCGGCCCGGCGCTGGCCGCAGGATGTTCCGTGATCGTCAAACCGGCGGAGCAAACCTCGATGACCGCCCTGCGTGTCGCCGAACTGGCGCACGAGGCAGGCATCCCGCGCGGCGTTCTTCAGGTTCTTCCAGGCGATGGCCCCTCGGTGGGTGAGCCGTTGGGGAAACACCCCGCTGTCGACATGATCAGCTTCACCGGCTCGACGGAAACCGGACGGCGCTTCCTACGCTACGCGGCGGATTCGAACCTCAAGAAAGTCGTGCTGGAATGCGGCGGCAAAAACCCCGCCGTCGTGTTGCAGGACGCAGAGCATCTGGATCTGGTGGCCGAGCACGTCGTCAACGCCGCCTTCTGGAACATGGGCGAGAATTGCTCCGCTGCGTCGCGCCTGATCGTCCACAAGGCGGTCAAGGCAGACCTGATGGACCGCATCCTTGCCCGCGTGAAACTCTGGCGCGTCGGTGACCCGCTGGACCCGGTGACATCGCTGGGTGCGCTGATCGATGCGGACCACCTGAAGAAGGTGAAGTCTTATCTGAAAAAGGGTGCCGTTGTCGGGGGCAAGGCTGATGGCCCCTTCGTTCCGCCGACGATCTACGAGGCCAAACCCGGCGACAAACTGGCCCGCGAGGAGATCTTCGGCCCGGTCCTCACAGTGATCGAAGTCGCCTCGACCGAGGAAGCCATCGCCGTCGCCAACGACACGGACTATGGCCTTACAGCCTCGGTCTTCAGCGCCAACGGACGGCAGGCGATCCGTGCGGCACGCGCCATCAGGGCAGGCACCGTGACGGTCAACTGCTATGGCGAGGGCGATATCTCGACCCCGTTCGGCGGATACAAGCAATCCGGTTTCGGCGGACGGGACAACGGGGTCCACGCACACGACCAGTATACTGAGTTGAAAACCATCTGGGTTGACCTGACCGACCCGGCAGACGGGGACGATCTGGGATGATTGAGTTAAGCGCTTCACGCGAAGAGTTGCGCCAGGTCATAAATGCTCTGCTGCAGCAGAACCAAAATTACGACGAAACCTCAGCACGCATGTTGTTACTCGCTGAGGCAGTGCCTGAACTTGCGCAGCTGCTGCTCGTCAATGAAGGCTTGGAACCCGGCATCGACCAAATTTCTTTTCAAATGTTCGTATCGGTCGATCAGACGTATGAAACGACGTTACCCGCGAACCACTCGGGAGCGCTTAGAAACATGATAGCGCTCCTACATCAGGCGGAGATCACGATCACTGATCTGCGCGCCCTCGCCGTTCGAAGTTCCATGGCAAGCTCGTTCGCCTCTGCGAGAAGCGAAGACGTAAATCTGAACGGCGCTTTTACCGCCGTGGTCAGCTTAGGTGTTCGATACATCAACGGAGAATTGGTTCGATCCGAAGACATCCGTGCGATCACGGATGGAGAAACAAAGTGACCGCCGTCATTGAAGAAAAACGCACCCGTCGGGGCGGGCGTGGGTCACGTCGGGAACTGCGGACCGCGGTGGACACCCACATGCTCCCCGCACTGAAGCGGCGCTTGCCCTTGACCGAGCCGATGACGCCGGAGCAGGTCGAGAAGATCGATGCCGCCTCGATGGACATCCTCGAGAACGTCGGCGTCGTCTTTCGCGATCCCATCGCCGTCGAGGACTGGCGCAAGGCGGGGGCCGACATCCGGGACGGTGACCGCATCCACTTCGACCGCGGCCTTATCCGCGAGCTGATCGCCACGATCCCCGAAACCTTCACCTATCACGCGCGAAACCCCGCCAACAATCTGCCGTTCGGACAGGACCATTCGATTTTCGTGCCAATGACGGGCGCGCCATACCTGCGCGATCTGAACGACGAGCGCCGCAATCCGACGCTGGAAGACCTCGCCAACTTCCACAAGCTCAGCCACATGCTGCCCGCGCTGCACTCAAGCGCGCACCACATTGTCGAGCCTTACGACCATCCGATCAGCCAACGCCATTTGCGCATCACCTATTCCTCGATGAAGCACTCGGACAAGACATTCATGGGGATGACGACCTCTCCGAAGAACGCCAAGGACGTCATGGACATGTGCGCCATCCTGTTCGGCGAAGAGTACCTGGAAACCCATCCTGTCACGACCGGCAACTGCAACGGCAACAGCCCACTCGTCTGGGATGAGGTCATGCTGGGCGCGATGCGCGCGTTCTGCCGCCGCAACCAGCCGGTGCTCTGCTCGCCCTTCGTGCTGGGCGGGGCAAACACGCCTGCCTCGACCGCACCCGCCGTGGCGCAGCTTAATGCCGAAGCACTCTCCGCGCTCGCCTATACCCAGGTCATCCGCAAGGGCTGCCCGGCGATCTACGGCCACTACCTCAGCACGGTTTCGATGAAATCCGGTGCCCCGATGGCCGGCACGCCCGAGATCAGCCTGATGAACTTCATGATCGGCCAGATGGCGCGCTACTACGGTGTGCCCTGGCGTACCTCGAACACGCTGGGCGGGGCCAAGACCTTCGACGCACAGGCAGGCTACGAATCCGCCACGACCCTGATGGCGGTCATGCTGGCAGGCGCCAACTATGTCTGGCACTCGGCAGGCTGGAACGAGGCCGGGATGCACTGTTCCACCGCCAAGTTCATCGTCGACGCCGAACAATGCGCCATGGCTTACCGCATGGCCGAGGGCGTGCGCTGGGACGACTTCGACGAGGCTCTGGCCGCTGTGGGCGAAATCGGTCCCGGCGGACACTATCTCGGCCACCCGCACACGCAGGCCAACTTCCAACGGGCGTTCTTCATGCCCGAGATGTTCGACAACAACTCGATCGAGCAATGGGTCGCCGAAGGCTCGGTCGAGATCACCGAGCGCGCGCTGACCAAGGCCAAGGCCCTGCTGAACGCCTATGAAGAACCCAAGCTCGACCCGGCAAAGGACGAAGCCCTTCGCGACTACATCGCCCGGCGCGAGCGTGAGATACCGGCGGCCGATGCGCTGAACAATGAGTACTGAGCCAAACTTCACGTGGTGTGACCTCAGCACCTTCCGCCCGCAAGTCACCAAGGCGTTTTACAACCGTCTGTTCGACTGGCGGTTCGACGGTGCAGGGGACTACGAGTACGCCCAGATCGGCGACCACCAGGTCGGTGCGATCTTCGTCATGCCGCAGAAGTTGCAGCAGATCGGGATGCCGTCGTTCTGGATGTCCTATGTCTCGGTCAACGACGTTGCCGCCACCGTTGCCCAGGCACGGGATCTCGGCGCACGTATCGAACTCGAAGACCCAGCTTACGCACTGATCCGGGATCCTCTCGGCGCAGGATTCACCGTGCACGGCGGATTGCGCCCACCCGCGCCGTCCGGCCACGGCACGCGCGCGGGACATGCATACTTCTGCTCGGACCTCTCTGCCGTCCAACCGTTCTACCAAGCCTTGTTCGGCTGGACCTATCGCAGCGTCGGCGGCGACGCGTGGCAGATCGCGACAGCCGCGGGTGACCGGGTGTGCTTCGCCTACCAGCAACCGGACGAGATCCGGGGTAAGGAACAGTACTGGGGCATCTTCTTCGCTGTGGACGACCTCGACGCCGCCGCGGACACCACAATCGCAGCGGGTGGAACAGGTTGCCAGCCGGTCGAACTATGCGACCGCCCTGCCCGTCTGATCTACGACCCCGACGGCGCCGCACTCTTCCTGGTCTCGTTCCCATGAGCGATCTGGTGGGAGAGAACGCGCTGGTCTTGGGCGCGGCCAGGGTGCGCTGGAGTGCGGTCGCCCCGGATGGATCGACACCGCGGTGAACGAGAGTCTCATCGAAAGCCTCGGCGATCCTGCCGAGTTTCGCCGCAAGATCGGTGGCCGCACGGCAAAGCGGAGCCGGCCATGAAGGTGACCAAACTCCCGCGCGATCCGGGCCCAGCGGCGTGGAGCGCGATCCTGCCCGAGCTTGAGCCGCCAACGCCGGTGGATGGCGACATGCAGGCCGACTTCCTGGTGATCGGGGCGGGATTTGCTGGTCTGGCAGCCGCGCGGCGCCTGTCCCTGGGCGCGCCCAAAGCTCGGATCGTCGTCCTTGACGCGGTGCGCGTGGGCGAAGGACCGGCCGGGCGCAACTCCGGCTTCATGATCGACCTGCCGCATGACCTTGCATCCGACAATTATGGCGGCGCGCTGGACAAGGACCGCGCACAGATCAGTGCCAACCGGGCCGCGATCGACTTCGCGCTGGAGACCGCCGAAGCCTTTGGCCTGCCGGACGAGGCGATCCAGCGCTCCGGCAAGATCAACGCCGCCGCCAGCGCACGCGGTCTGACACACAATACGGACTACGCACGGCACCTGTCAGCACTCGATGAGCCCTACGACATCTATGACGCCGAGACGATGCGAACGATCACAGGCATCGACTACTATCGGGGCGGGCTTTACACGCCGAATGCCGCAATCATCCAACCCGCGATGTTCGTCCGTGGCCTCGCGGGCGGACTGCGCTCGAACCGCGTGCACATCTGCGAAGGCTCTCCGGTCACTGCACTCGACGCCGACGGTACCGGCTGGCGGGCGGCCACGCCCGCGGGCTCCGTGACCGCCGGGAAAGTCGTTCTCGCCGTGAACGGCCACGCCGAAAGCTTTGGGCTTTTCCAGGGGCGCCTCGCGCACGTCTTTACCTACGCCTCGATGACACGGGCCCTGGCGGCGGATGAGGTGAACCGACTGGGGGGCGAGCCCTCCTGGTCGGCAACGCCCGCCGATCCGATGGGCACGACGGTGCGCCGGATCTCAGGCATCGGCGGTGACCGGATCGTTGTGCGCAACCGGTTCACCTATAACCCGTCCATGGAGGTCGACCGGACCCGGATCGACGCCGTGGCGCACAGCCATGACAGGGCCTTCACGGCGCGATTCCCGATGCTGGCGAACGTCACGATGGAGTACCGCTGGGGCGGGCGGCTCTGCCTGTCGCGCAATGACGCGCCAGCCTTTGGCGAGACCGCGCCCGGCCTGATCGCCGCCTGCTGCCAGAACGGGCTTGGCACGGCGAAGGGTACGCTGGCGGGAATGGCCGCCGCCGATCTCGCGCTCGGGCACGACAGCGATGTGCTTCGATTCATGTCCGGCACGGCGACCCCGGCCCGGCTGCCGCCTGCCCCGCTCGCCTGGCTTGGCGCGACGGCGAAAATTCGCTGGGCAGAGTATGCCGCCGGGCGAGAGATGTAGGACGCGGGCGACAGGCAAATACCGGACGGATATCCAGTTAATGAAGAATTGCGTGATTTTTATCCTGTGGCGAATCCTCAACGAAATCCCCTGCCGCAAAGGCCAAACTTCCGATGGCGAAAGGACGCGTTCCCAGTGCAAGATACTTATGCCTGCGTCGCACGTAAGGACCGAACATGCCCGATTTCCACATGATCACCGGTGGGCCACGCCCCGTCGCCCCGTTCAGCCATGCTGTCGAAAGCGATGGCTGGGTTTTGTTGACCGGGCAGATGCCAACGGATCCACAAGCTCCCGACGATCCGCTGCCTGACGGGATCGCGGCGCAGACACACCGCGTCATCGAGAATTTGCGCATCGTTCTCAATGGATTAGGGCTGGACCTTGAGAACGTGTTGCAATGCCGCTGCTACCTCACCGAGTTCGAGCGCGATTATCAGACTTTTAACCAGACCTATCAAAGCTATTTCCCAGAAGACAGGCGCCCGGCGCGCACGACCGTCGGCGTCACGGCATTGGCAGTCGGCGCATTGGTCGAAATCGATTGCGTCGCCAGACGACCGGACAGCGCATGAAAGAGCACAACGATCCCTACAGATTGATACGCTACGTTGCTCTCGGCGCGGCCGAGGGCATCATCGCGGGCTGGGTCATCCTGCTGATCATGAAGCACCTCGACATCGCGCAGATCGGCACGTTGATCGCGAACTCGCAGCACGGGGCGTTGGCGTTTTTCATGATGCTGTTCTTCTTTGGCATCACGTTTGGCATGGTTGGGCTGGCCTGGCGCATCATGGTCCTGCTGCCTGACGAGGAAGACTGACAGCGATCACGGTTCCGTGTGCGACGGAACCTGCTCACCTCCACGTAACACCCTGCGAAACAACACAAAAGGAGACGCAGGATGCGTGGGACTATTGTTGCACTGACACTCGCTGGGCTTTTGGCGGCCTGTGGTACGAACCAGACGGATCGCGCTGTTACAGGTGGCGCGCTCGGCGCGGCGGCGGGTGCCCTCGCCGCAGGCGTCGCAGAACGCGACCTGGCGTCCGGCGTCATTGTTGGCGGTGCCATTGGCGCCGCGGCAGGTGCCCTGACCGATGCCGACGACTTCGATCTGGGCGAGCCTATCTATCGTAGAAACTGAGCGTTCCCAGTTGCTTGAGTAACGTGTTTAAAGCGTGTATGCGCCAGCGGCATGACCCGCTGGCGCATTGATGATCTCGAAGACGGCCTGCTGCTGCGTGCGCGGAACCACCAGCCGGTCTGGGATGTCGCCGCCGATCACACTCTACCCGGCGTGTTCCCTCGAAAAGCCCTGATCCGCCTCGCCCACCAGATCCGGCAGGATATTTGGCGCGCCTGCCGCACCACGCGCGGCTTCGTGCCCCTCGTTCAGGTCTCGACGGATGGTCATCGAACCGTTATGCGCGCAGGCGGAACGTTGAAGACACGCTCGGGGCATGGCGCCTATCTCGCAGATCGGATTGCTCATGTCCTCGACAGCGCAGAGAACCGCGCGCGCTGGGTCGCCCATGCGCGCCGCGCCGGGGATGGAGAGGGCCATGTTCGACAAGATCCTGATCGCGAATCGGGGTGAGATCGCCTGCCGCGTGATCAAGACCGCGCGGCGGATGGGCATTCAGACCGTCGCGGTTTATTCGGACGCTGATCGCAATGCCCTTCATGTCGACATGGCGGACGAGGCGATCCACATCGGCCAGCCTCAGGCCAACCAGTCCTACATCGTGATCGACAAGATCATGGCGGCCATCAAGGCCAGTGGCGCCCAGGCGGTCCATCCGGGCTATGGTTTCCTGTCCGAGCGCGCCGAGTTTGCCGAAGCCCTCGACGCCGCCGGTGTCGCCTTCATCGGTCCGCCAAAGCGCGCGATCGAGGCGATGGGCGACAAGATTACGTCGAAGAAACTGGCATCCGAGGCCGGTGTTTCGACCGTGCCGGGATACATGGGCCTGATCGAGGACGCCGAGGAGGCCGTCAAGATCGCGAACGATGTCGGCTATCCGGTGATGATCAAGGCCAGCGCCGGTGGTGGCGGCAAGGGCATGCGCATCGCTTGGAATGACGACGAGGCCCGAGAAGGCTTCCAGTCCTCGAAGAATGAGGCCGCCGCGAGCTTTGGCGACGACCGCATTTTCATTGAGAAGTTCGTCACGCAGCCGCGCCACATCGAGATCCAGGTGCTCGGCGACCAGCATGGCAACTGCATCTATCTGGGCGAGCGCGAGTGCTCGATCCAGCGGCGAAACCAGAAGGTGATCGAGGAAGCCCCCTCGCCGTTCCTGGACGAGGCAACCCGCAAGGCGATGGGCGAACAGTCCGTGGCACTGGCCAAGGCGGTGGATTACTGTTCGGCTGGCACGGTCGAGTTCATCGTCGATGGTGACCGCAACTTCTATTTCCTTGAAATGAATACCAGATTGCAGGTCGAGCATCCGGTGACCGAGCTGATCACCGGGCAGGATCTGGTCGAGCATATGATCCGGGTCGCCGCAGGTGAAACCCTGAGCCTCACCCAGGATGATGTGAAACTGACGGGCTGGGCGCTGGAATCGCGCCTTTATGCCGAGGATCCGTACCGCAATTTCCTGCCCTCGATCGGACGTCTTACGCGCTATCGGCCTCCTGCTGAAACACCCGACTATCAGCCGGGCGTGCAACCCTCGGAAACCGTCGTGCGCAACGATACCGGCGTCTACGAGGGCGGCGAGATCAGCATGTACTACGATCCGATGATCGCCAAGCTGTGCTCCTGGGGTCCAGACCGGGACAGCGCGATCGAAACCATGCGCACGGCGCTGGACGAGTTCGAAGTCGAAGGCATCGGTCACAACCTGCCCTTCCTGTCGGCGGTCTACGACCACCCGCGCTTTATCTCGGGCAACATCTCGACGGCTTTCATCGCCGAGGAATACCCGGACGGTTTTGAGGGCGCCTCGATCGATGAGGCGGCTGTCAAACGCCTCGCCGCCGGAGCTGCTGCGATGCAATTGGTCACCGCCCGTCGAAATGGGCGGATCAGCGGCAAGATCTCGCGCCGCGAACAGGCTGCGGGGACGGACTGGGTCGTCTCGATCGATGGCAAGGCGTTCGATGTCTCGACCCAGCGTACGATCACGGGCCATGTCACGACCGAGGAAGGCACCGAACTGAGCCTGACATCCAAGGGTCTCGATCCGCTCAAGCCGCAGATTCTGATCCAAGGACAGGGTGCCGTCGAGGTTACCTTCGATGACGGGCAGACCATGGTGGTCGAAGGCAACTGGACGCCGGGCGATACGCTGACGACCGCGATGATCGATGGCGTTCGAACCTCGGTGAAAGTAGACCCGATCACCAGCGGGTTCCGCGTGCGGTACCGCGGCGCCGACCTCGACGTGAAGGTCCGATTACCCCGCGCCGCCGAACTGGCAGCACTGATGCCAGAGAAGTTGCCGCCCGATACCTCGAAGATGTTGCTCTGCCCGATGCCGGGGCTGGTGGTCTCGATCGCCGTCGCGGAAGGCCAGGAGGTGCAGGACGGTCAGGCGCTGGCCACGGTCGAGGCCATGAAGATGGAAAACGTGCTGCGGTCCGAAAAGAAGCTCGTGGTCAAGAAGATCAATGCCAAGGCGGGCGATTCGTTGGCCGTCGACGACGTGATCATGGAATTCGAGTGACCGAATGGACGAGCGGGTTCTCTCCGCTCTGATCGGTGCGATCGTCGTCGCGTCGGGTTGGCTGATCGGGTACATGCGGGAAAGCTCGGGAGCACGGCGCCTGCGCCGGCAGAACTCGCTGGATCTGCAACGCGCCCTTCACGCCGAGGTCGCCGCCCACGTGCATCAGCTGGAACTTGTCAATCTGACGGAACACAAGGCGGACATGGTCGCGCGGATGCGCGCCGACCCCGATTTCCTTGTGATGGTCCCGTCTGCCACACACACGACGATCTTCGAGGCCTTGCTGTCGGACATCTCGATTCTGCCGGGTGATGTGGTCGAGCCCGTCACGCTCTACTATTCTCAGGTTATCAGTGTCGCTGCACTGGCAGACGACATCCGCTCAGAGCGTTACGCCATGATCTCACCCGACCGGCGCGCCGCGATCTATGGTGACTTCATCGATATGAAGATGGAATCGAAACGCATGGGCCGCATTGCACGGGACGTGCTGGCGGCATCAATCAAACAGGGCGAGCGGGCTCAATAGCCCGGATCTGGCCCCGTGCGGCCTTGGATCGGTGGTTCTGAGGTCTTCTGGTCAACCATCGGCCCCTCCTTGGCGGGTGCGGACTGTCTCCACACTTACATCCGTCTGATCAATATATAGTCAATCTCGCGCTAAGCTGCAACGAACACCCGGAAGCGGCCCGCCAGATTCAGCTCTGTTCGTTCAGGACGCTGAGGTAAGCACCTGGATTCATAACATTTAACCGGTCCGCGTGGTCAAGCAGATCGCTGTCGGAACTGATCAGGGTCGCACCGCTGGCGATTGAAAGTGCGGCGAACTTCCGGTCCTCAGGATCTTCAACGTAAGACACCGCAGCCAGATCGATACCTCCTGTCCACTCTTCCTCCGGTGCGAAGATATCTTCAACAGCGTCCCACGACAGCCTTGGGATCTTGGTCAGGATCTGGCGCGTCTCTTCCCGCGTGGGTGCATCCCAGACCAGAGTGATCCGCGCCGCACGAGCAGCGTCGATGAGCGTGGCCGACGCGCTGTTTGGATTGAAACCCGCGCCCACGTACACGTTCGTGTCGAAGATCGCCCGGAATGGCATCGCTCAATCGACGCCTCGCATCTCTTGCTGCCGCATCGGCATCGAGTCGATCAGATCGTTCAATTCGGAGGGGTCGACCAAACCATCGCGGCGAAATTTCTCGCCCGTATCCTTCCCGATCAGAATGACGGAAAAATCAGCTGGCCCAAAGCGCGCGCGCAGGTCGGAGCCCGGATCGGTATCGACGATCACCACGTTTTGACGATCCTCCAGCTCCGCATTGGCACGCTCGAACATAGCAAGTTGCTGCTCGAGCCTCGGGTCATCCGGCAGCGCAAAGACCAGGATCGGGCGCGCCTCCCACGCATATTTGGTCAGATCCTCCGCCGAGACGGTCGATGCGGTCAGAAAGATCGCTGCGGCAATGTTCCGAATGGCGTTCATTGGGTGTAACGTGGCCCTTACTGCATCCGAATGCACGGAGATAGGGCGATGACCGACAAGATCGAGACCTGGAAAGCGCTGGCGGAAAAGGAACTGCGCGGGCGTCCGATCAGCGATCTGACCTGGGAAACGCCCGAGGGCATTGCGGTCAAACCGGTCTACACGGAAGACGACCTGCAAGGCGTCGATCATCTGGGCACCGTGCCGGGCGCCGCTCCATTCCTGCGCGGCCCGAAAGCGACGATGTACGCAGGCCGCCCCTGGACGATCCGCCAGTATGCGGGCTTCTCGACCGCCGAGGAATCGAACGCATTCTATCGCAAGGCGCTGGCGGCCGGTCAGCAGGGTTGCTCTGTCGCCTTCGATCTGGCGACGCACCGGGGATACGATTCCGACCATCCGCGTGTCGTCGGCGATGTCGGCAAGGCCGGTGTCGCGATCGACTCGGTCGAAGATATGAAAATCCTGTTCGACGGCATTCCGCTGGATCAGGTTTCGGTTTCGATGACCATGAACGGCGCGGTGATCCCGGTGCTGGCCTCGTTCATCGTCGCGGGCGAGGAACAGGGCGTCAGCCGCGACAAGCTTTCAGGAACCATTCAGAACGACATTCTGAAGGAGTTCATGGTCCGCAACACCTACATCTACCCGCCAGAGCCGTCGATGCGGATCGTGTCGGACATCATTGGCTACACCGCCGCCGAGATGCCGAAGTTCAACTCGATCTCGATTAGCGGTTACCACATGCAGGAGGCAGGCGCGAACCTGGTGCAGGAACTCGCGTTCACGCTGGCCGACGGCAAGGAATACGTGAAGGCGGCAATCGACGCAGGCATGGAGGTGGATGCCTTCGCACCGCGCCTGAGCTTCTTTTTCTGCATCGGCATGAACTTCTTCATGGAAGCGGCAAAGCTGCGCGCGGCGCGGCTGCTGTGGCACCGGATCATGGAAGGCTTCGACGCCAAGAAGCCGCAAAGCCTGATGCTGCGGACGCACTGTCAGACCTCGGGCGTATCGTTGCAGGAACAGGATCCCTATAACAACGTCGTGCGGACGGCCTTCGAGGCAATGTCGGCGGTGCTGGGCGGCACCCAATCGCTGCACACGAACTCGTTCGACGAAGCGATCGCCCTGCCGACAGAGTTCTCGGCCCGGATCGCCCGGAATACCCAGTTGATCCTGCAGAACGAGACCGGCGTCACCAATGTCGTCGATCCGCTGGCTGGATCCTACTACGTCGAGAACCTGACCGCGCAGCTTGCGGAAGAGGCCTGGAAGATCATTCAGGAGGTCGACGCGCTCGGCGGCATGACCAAGGCCGTGCAGTCGGGAATGCCGAAGCTGCGGATCGAGGAATCGGCGGCGCGCAGGCAAGCCGCGATCGACCGGGGTGACGAGGTGATCGTCGGGGTCAACAAGTTCAAACTGACCGAGGAAGCCGAGATCGACATTCTGGATGTCGACAACGTGGCCGTGAAGGAAGCTCAGGTCGCACGTCTGACGCAGATCCGGTCGACGCGGGATCAAGCGGCCTGTGACGCAGCGCTGAAGGCGCTGGAAGACGGCGCCAGGGCCGATGGCAACCTGCTGGCACTGGCCGTCGACGCCGCGCGGGCGCGTGCGACGGTCGGCGAGATTTCCGACGCGATGGAAGGCGTTTTCGGCCGCCACCGGGCCGACGTGAAGACGCTGTCCGGTGTCTATGGCGCGGCCTATGCAGGCGACGAGGGTTTCGCGAAGATCCAGAAATCGGTCGAAACCTTTGCCGAAGGCGAAGGCCGGCGCCCGCGGATGCTGGTCGTCAAGATGGGTCAGGACGGGCATGACCGCGGCGCCAAGGTGATCGCGACTGCCTTTGCGGATATCGGCTTCGACGTCGATGTCGGCCCACTGTTCCAGACGCCTGAAGAAGCCGCACAGGACGCGATAGACAACGATGTGCACGTCGTCGGGATATCGTCGCAGGCGGCGGGCCACAAAACGCTGGCCCCGCAACTGGTGAAAGCCCTGGCGGCGCAGGGCGCTGACGACATCATCGTGATCTGCGGCGGCGTGATCCCAAGCCAGGACTACGATTTCCTCTTCGCCAATGGCGTAAAAGCGATCTTCGGTCCCGGCACCAACATTCCTGATGCCGCCGAGAACATTCTGCACCTGATCCAGTCCGTCCGTCAGCCGGAGGCCGCCGAGTAGGCGCATGGCCAAGACGCTGGTCTATACGGTCACGAACGGGACCGCGGGAACGGGCTACCTGCGCCGCTTCCTCGAAGGAAACCTGTCAGGGGCCGAGATCCATGGCGATCGCGCCGGCTGGCTGGATCTGGGCGTCAACTGCCCGGATGCCTCGCACCTGACCCGGTTCAACACGATGGGCAATCTGCCGGAGATCCGTGCGTTCTGGCGCCGCAAGATCAAAGCGGACCTGGCGTCGACAAAGGACATCTTCGTCGATCTCACACACCTGCATGCAAAGGCCGGGCTGGTCGAGAACCTCGATCTCGTGCCTCATGACGCGAAAGTCGTCCTGATCCACTTGCGCCACAACATCCGCGAGACTGTCTGGACCATCCACAACCGCTGCGATTTCCGGAATTCGGGCTTCACCTGGGTCTTCGCGCTTGATCCGAACTACGGCAACGTCATGGTGCCGAGCGGCCAGTTCGCCCAGCAGGGCATGGCGGGGCTGGCACTGTGGTACGTGGTCGAGATGCGCGTGCGCGCAGCGTTCTACAAGCGTCTTGTCGCGGACATGCCGAATGTTGCGTTCGCGGAAGTCTGGCTGGCAGAACTTGTGAACCAGCTTCCCGCCGCTGAAAACGTGCTCGAAGCCATTGGCGGAGAAAAACCAACCGCCGTGAAGCCCGCAGAGAAGAAAGAGGCTCAGCCGATCCGGCCCGGCGGGCAAGAGATCCAGAAGGGCTCGGCTGCCGAGAAGACAGCCGGTCCGGACGCCAAACCCGCAGGCGACATGTTCGGCGACGACGTGCGCGAGAACATCTCGAAGATGGTCGACCGCTTCAAATGGGACGCCGAGGTTCTGGCCGAGGGGTTCTTCGCGTCCGGCCGGCGCCTCGGCGATCCTGCACTCGGACGCAGCGCCAGCCACGCGGTGCACTAGGAGACCTCATGCATCCCTGGGCCCTTGGACGCGACGGCACGCATCAGACCGTTTCGGAAACCGACCGGCGCGGAAAGCCGCTGAAGACAGTGATCTGCATGGAAACAGGGCTGGTTCGCAACGACCCCGTCCCCGGCGATGCGGAGCTCGCGAAGTTCTATTCCGAGGATTACCGGAAAGACTACAAATCAGCCGAGAAACCGCGCCGTCGACAGATCCTGCGGAACTTTCGCCGCGTTGCAGCGCATGTGGCTGCATTCAGCGACGTGCTGGACCAGGCCTCTGCAGTGCTGGACGTCGGTGCGGGATCAGGCGAGTTCGCCTTTCTGATGACCCGGCGCGGCAAATCCGTGATCGGGGTCGAACCGAACCAGGGCTACGCGGCGTATTGCCGGGATGATCTGGGGTTGGATGTGCGCACCGCGCACCTGTCGAGCGATCTGTTCGAAGATCAGAGCTTTGATCTGATCCGGCTGAACCACGTGTTGGAACATCTGAACGATCCGGTGAAATACCTCGAGATGATGGCGCGCTGGCTGCGGCCGGGCGGGCGGCTCTATGTCGAAGTTCCAAACATCGAGACCTATTGCCGAGAGAAATCGCGCGGGAACATGTTCCACTACGGTCACATCTGGAACTTCAATCCATGGACCCTCCGCGCAGCAGCGACCCTCGCGGGGCTGGAGGAATGCCCAGAAACAACGGCACGATCCGAAGGGACAACAGGGGTTTTCTTCCGCCATCCCGATCACGCGCCGAAGGACCGCCAACTGCAACACCCTGAGAACGCCAAGCATGTGCACGCGATGATCCAGCAGCACTACAATGGCGGATTCCCGAAGGGCAAGGCCGCGAAGCCGTTCGCCAAGCTGGCCGCGCGGATCGAAGAGACCGTGACTGGCGCTTTGATGGGTGGCCCGCAAAGCATCGGTAGAAAGGTGGCGGACGGGCTTGCCCCCGTGCAACAATGATCCTACGGGGATTTAAGCGACGATAGGTTGCACAGAAGTATGCGCTGACGATCCTGCCGGGGACACATGGCGGGGCGGCGATAGGGGAGAGACCTGGGATGAGCGACAATTCGGTAGCCGAACAGGCGATGAAAGCAGCGGCGCTGCAATATCACGAAGAGCCGACACCCGGGAAACTCGCCATTCGCGTCACCAAGCCGATGACCACGGCACGGGACCTGTCGCTGGCCTACTCCCCCGGCGTTGCCGAAGCGTGCATGGAGATCCACGCGGATCCCGCCAATGCGGTGCGCTACACCGGCAAGGGCAACCGTGTCGCGGTGATCTCGAACGGCTCGGCAGTGCTCGGGCTCGGCAACATCGGCGCCGCTGCGTCCAAACCGGTGATGGAAGGCAAGGTCGCGCTCTTCAAGAAGTTCGCCGAGATAGACGGCTTCGACATCGAAGTGGACGAATCCGATCCCAGGAAACTGGCCGAGATTGTGATCGCGCTGGAACCGACCTTCGGCGCTGTGAACCTGGAGGACATCAAGGCCCCGGAGTGCTTCGAGGTCGAGCGGATCTGCAAGGAGCGCATGGGCATCCCGGTCTTCCACGATGATCAGCATGGTACAGCGATTGTCGTGGCCGCGGGTGCGATCAACGCGATGAAGATCGCCGGCAAGAGCTTCGAGAACATCAAGCTGGTGTCCACCGGCGGGGGCGCTGCCGGGATCGCCTGTCTGACACTTCTGATGGACCTGGGTGTCAAACGCGAGAACATCTGGATGCTGGACCGCGAGGGGCTTTGCCACGCGGGGCGGAACGATCTGGACGAGACGAAGCGCCGCTTTGCGCAACCAGACCAGGGCCGCACGCCGCAATTGGCCGACGTCGTCCATGACGCCGACATGTTCCTCGGCGTGTCGGCGCCCAATGTGCTAACGGGCGAGATGGTCAAGCAGATGGCCACGGATCCGATCATCATGGCGCTGGCAAACCCGGTGCCCGAGATCTGGCCGCACGAGGCGCAGGAGGCGCGCGCGGACGCCATCGTCTGCACCGGGCGCTCGGACTACCCGAACCAGATCAACAACGTGCTCTGCTTCCCGTTCATCTTCCGGGGCGCGCTGGATGTCGGCGCGACCCAAATCAACGAGCCGATGAAAGTCGCCTGTGCGCACGCATTGGCAGAGCTGGCCCAGCAGACGTCCTCGGCCGAGGCGGCGGCGGCCTATGCGGGCGAGCGTATGGTATTTGGCCGCGACTATCTGATCCCCAAGCCTTTCGATCCGCGTCTGCTGGCGATTGTCGCTTCGGCAGTCGCGCAGGCTGCCATCGACTCGGGCGTTGCGACGCGCCCGCGCGACATCGATGCCTACCGCCAGTCACTGGAGAGCCAGGTCTTCAAGACCTCGATGCTGATGCGCCCTGTTTTCGACGCCGCGCGCTCGGCCTCGCGCAAGATCGTCTATGCCGAAGGCGAGGACGAACGCATCCTGCGCGCGGCGCAATCCATGCTGGAAGCTGGCATCGATCATCCAATCCTGGTTGGCCGTCCCGAGGTCATTGCGGCAAGGATCGAGCGTGAAGGTCTGCCGATCCGGCCCGGGGTCGATTTCCAGATCGTGAACCCGAACGACGATCCGCGTTATCGCGAGTATTGGGAAACATATCTTGGCCTGATGCAGCGCAAAGGCGTCACTCCGGCAACGGCACAGACGATCATGCGAACGAACACGACGGCGATTGCCGGGATCATGGTTCAACGAGGCGAGGCCGACAGTATGATCTGCGGTGTCGCCGGGCAATATCGTTGGCATCTGGAATACGTGACCGACATCCTGGGCGGGATGGACGACGGCCACAGCGGAAAACTGCATCCCGTCGGCGCGCTGTCGCTCGTGCTGCTCGAAGAAGGTGTGATCTTCATCGGCGACAGTCAGGTCCACATCGACCCGACACCGGAACAGGTGTCCGAGACCGTGATCGGCGCTGCCCGCCACATCCGGCGCTTCGGGATGGAGCCGAAGATCGCGCTGCTCAGCCACTCGGTCTTTGGATCGCTGGACACGGATTCCGGGCGAAAGATGCGCCGGGCGCTCGAGATCCTCGACGATATGAATCTGGACTTCGAATACGAGGGCGAAATGCACGCCGATCATGCCCTGAACCCGGACCTGCGCGAGCGGGTGTTTCCGAACTCCCGACTGAGCGGCTCTGCCAACTGCCTGATCTTCGCGAACGTCGATGCGGCGTCGGGGTCGCGCAATATCCTGAAGCAACTTACGCGCGGGCTCGAGATCGGGCCTATCCTGATGGGCATGGGCAACAAGGCTTTCATTGTCAGCCCGTCCGTCACGCCGCGCGGGATTCTGAACGTCAGCGCGATGGCAGGGACGCCGGTCGCCAATTACGGTTGACCCAGATCACGGCGCCACCTGCGGCACTGGGTTCAAGACACAACGGCGACCGAGTTTCAGACCGTAAGCGCGGTCAAGATGAGTAGAAGAGAACAGGGACGAAACCATGGGATACAAGGACGTCTACGAGGGCTGGAAGGCCGATCCCGAAGCCTTCTGGATGGAAACGGCCGAGGCGATCGACTGGACGAAGAAACCAAGCAAGGCGCTCGGCGGTGAAGAGCCGTTCTTCACGTGGTTCGAGGACGGCGAGGCAAACACCTGCTGGAACTGTGTCGACCGGCACGTCGAAGCCGGGCGCGGCGCGCAAGCAGCTTTCATCTATGACAGCCCGATCACCGGCGCCAAGCGCACGATCACCTATGCCGAACTGAAGGACGAGACCGCGAAGGTCGCCGGTGCCCTCGCCCGGCGCGGTGTCACCAAGGGCGACCGGGTCATCATCTACATGCCGATGATCCCGGAAGCCTGCATCTCTATGCTGGCCTGTGCGCGGATCGGTGCGATCCACTCGGTCGTCTTCGGCGGATTTGCGTCCAATGAGTTGGCCGTGCGCCTGGACGACGCCAAGCCGAAAGCAATCCTCTCGGCGTCGTGCGGCGTCGAACCGGGCCGCATCGTCGAATACATCCCGCTGCTGGACGGAGCGGTCGAGCAGGCCACGCACAAACCCGACTTCTGCGCGTTGGTCGAGCGCGAACAACATCCGGTCGAGGTCGATGGTGGTTTCCACATCACCTGGGACGAATTCCTCGACGGCGCCGAACCGCATGACTGCGTTCCGGTCGGCGGCATGGATCCTTTGTACATCATGTACACCTCGGGCACGACCGGACAACCGAAAGGCGTGATCCGCCCGTCTGGTGGCCACATGGTGGCGCTGGCATGGACGATGAAGAACCTCTACGGCGTCGAGCCGGGCGAGGTGTTCTGGGCGGCGTCGGATGTCGGTTGGGTCGTCGGACACTCCTATATCTGCTACGGACCGCTGCTCACCGGAAACACATCCATCATCTTCGAGGGCAAGCCGGTCGGCACACCGGATGCGGGCACGTTCTGGCGCGTCATGTCGGAGCACAAGGTCGCCAGCTTCTTCACCGCACCAACCGCATTCCGGGCGATCAAGCGCGACGACCCGAGCGGCGCGTTCGTCAAGAAGTACGATCTCAGCGCGCTGCGCCTGTTGTACCTCGCCGGAGAGCGGGCTGACCCCGACACCATCCAATGGGCCGAACGGCAGACCGGCATTCCGGTGATCGATCACTGGTGGCAGACAGAAACCGGCTGGGCGATCGCGGGCAATCCTGCCGGGATCGAAGTGCTGCCCGTCAAGTACGGCTCGTCCTCGGTGCCAATGCCGGGCTATGACGTACAAGTCCTGGACGAAGGCGGCAATCAGGTCGAACCGGGCACGCTGGGCGCGATTGCGATCAAGCTGCCTTTGCCACCGGGAACGCTCCCAACGCTCTGGAACGCGGACGAACGCTTCGTCAAAAGCTACATGACCACATTCCCCGGATACTACGACACGTCTGACGCCGGGATAATCGATGCTGACGGCTATGTGCACATCATGGCGCGTACGGATGACGTGATCAACGTGGCCGGTCACCGGCTGTCGACCGGTGGCATGGAAGAGGTTCTGGCGGGTCACCCGGATGTCGGCGAATGCGCTGTGATCGGCGTTGCAGACCAGCTCAAGGGCCAGTTGCCGCTGGGCTTCGTCTGTCTGAACGCAGGCTGCAACCGCCCACACGATGAGATCGTCAAGGAATGCGTCAAGCGGGTCCGTGACGAGATCGGCCCTGTCGCCGCGTTCAAGCTGGCCTGCGTGGTCGACAGACTGCCTAAGACCCGTTCCGGCAAGATCCTGCGCGCGACCATGGCAAAGATCGCTGACGGCGAGACTTACAAGATGCCCGCGACGATCGACGATCCCGCCATTCTTGATGAAGTTGCCGAGGCACTCAAGACGATGGGTTACGCGAAAGCCGACGCTCAGGCTTCGTAGACGCTGGCCCGCACGGCGCCCCACCGCATTTCAGTGCGCAGAGGGCAAATGTGCGGCGTTTGCGGGTGTGGACTTGGACACCAGCGCCGACACCGGGCATAAATCGCAGGCGAAAGTCGAATTCTGAGCGGGCGTAGTCACGATGTTAACGTCAGAGGCCGTAGCGTATGACGCTTTCTCGGATGAGTCGTTCCTTACCGGCGCGGCTTGAAGAATTGAGAATCGTCAGGAGAGGCGGATGACCGTTTCCGGCTTGAACATACTGCTCGCCGAAGACAACCCGACGAACCAGTTGGTCGCCGTTCAGATGCTGGAAAGCCTGGGCGCGACTGTTACGTTGGCGCATGACGGGGCCGAAGCGCTCGAGATCATGCAAGATCGCGCATTTGACGTCGCACTGATCGATATCGAAATGCCGCGGCTATCGGGCATCGACCTGATCCGCACCCTGCGCGCAGACCCCGGCTCGAATGCGACGATGCCGATGATCGCCCTCACGGCATACGTGATGCGCGAGCACCGGGCGGCGATCGGTGAAGCGGGTGCTGACGGAATCATCGCGAAGCCAATCCTGTCCATTGAACGCTTCGGCGAAGAGATCATCGAGCACGTCAACGCGCGCCATGCACTCAACGCTCAGGCGACTGGACCAATCGCCGAGGATTCTCCGAACGAGGAAAATTCTACCGAATCTGCTTCAGACGAGTCGGCTGGAATAGACCACGAAATCTTCGAGCGGTTGTGTGCCTCATTTGATGAAGAGACCTTGAAAGAACTCTTCCTCCGCATCCATGGCGACATATCCGGCGCCGCCGAGCGCATCGACGCGTCACTGCGCGAAGGCGAGACGATGGAGCTTCGTGCTGCGACGCACATCCTGATTTCGGTGGCGGGAGCGATCGGTGCGACCCGTCTTCAATCCCTGGCGCAATGCCTTAATTCTGCCGGACATGCATCCGATATTGCCACAATTGAACGCGATGCTCCGAAACTACTGATCGAGGCAGAACGCGTTCTCGATTTTGTCGGAGGCAGCAAGGGGGCATAGCGCGGGATGGAACACCGGTTCCGGGATACGGTTCTTCTCGTCGAGGATACACCGTCGCTTTCCATGGTTTATCAGGCGGCTCTGGAACGAGCTCAACTGAAGGTGGAGCCGGTCTTTAGCGCACGAGAGGCGCAGTCCGCGCTCGCTAAACGGGCATACAAGATCATCCTCCTCGATCTCATGCTCCCCGATGGCAACGGGCTCGACATCCTCAAATCAATCAAACAGCGTTCTCCGGGCACAAAAACCGTCGTTATAACTGCTGACGGTTCGATCAACCGTGCCGTCGAAGCAATGAGAAGCGGTGCATTCGACTTTCTTGTCAAACCATTCGACGACCGGCGTCTCTTCAGCGCCGTGAAGAATGCGATCAGCTCACTGACGCAAGAGGAACACGAACAAAGCGTCGCACCTGAGCGTACGGAAATCGACACCTCACCGATGAGCGGCTTCGTCGGGTCATCCGCCCAGATGATGCAGATCTACCGGATGATCCGCAGCATTGGCAAATCCACGGCGACGGTGTTCATCACGGGCGAAAGCGGGACCGGGAAAGAAATCGCGGCCCACGCCATCCACGCCCAGTCGAACCGGCAGGCAGGCCCTTTCGTCCCGATCAATTGCGGCGCTATTCCCAGGGACCTTCTCGAGTCGGAGGTGTTCGGGCATCTGAAGGGCTCATTCACTGGGGCGATCTCCGATAAGATCGGGGCAGCCGCAGCGGCGGATGGCGGCACGCTGTTTCTGGACGAAATCTGCGAGATGGACCTCGCCCTTCAAACGAAACTTCTGCGTTTCTTGCAGACGTCGATGATCCAGCCCGTCGGCGCGGTGGAGCCGCGCAAGATCGATGTTCGCATCGTGTGTGCAACGAACCGCGATCCGGCCGCCGAAGTCCAGGCTGGCCGCTTTCGCGAGGATCTTTTCTATCGTTTGCATGTCGTCCCGATCAACATGCCGCCGCTTCGCGACCGCGGCGATGACGTCATCGAGATTGCAGATATGCTGTTGCGGCGGTTCAGCAAGGAAGAGAACAAGTCGTTCCGCCGCCTCAGCATCGATGCCACGGATGCCCTGCGCGGCTACCCGTGGCCTGGAAATGTCCGGCAACTGGAAAACACGCTCCGGAATGCTGTTGTTTTGAACGATGGCATCGAAGTGACACTCGAAATGATGCCATCGATTGTGGTCACCTCGCCTCCGCCTGCGAATGCACTGGTCGAACCGTCAGCCCGGATCAATGGCTACGAAGGCTATCGACCCGCAACCGTTCACGGCGTCATGGGACACATCGAACCTCCCATGAACGCGGCACTCGGAATGAGTGAATCGCTCAAGAATCTAGTCGGCTCCACTCTGGCGGATGTCGAACGAGAATTCATTGAGGTCACGATTCGTGAGTGCGATGGCTCAATCCCCCGCGCCGCACGTATTCTCGATGTAAGTCCGAGCACTCTCTACCGCAAGCGGGAGGCTTGGGAGCGGTCCGTGTCCTGACGCATTGCCTTCTGATCGCTCTTACACTCGACCCAAGCCACGTATCGCTGATCGCTCTTCACCAGCGCGCCCGGACCAATATAACGAGAACTGGAGTTCCGATTTCGAGAGATGGCTCCGGCGGTAGGATTCGAACCTACGACCAGCGGATTAACAGTCCGATGCTCTACCACTGAGCTACGCCGGAACACTATCTCGCGAAAGCTCGGCGCGTATAACAAGGCGCGTTTGGGTCGTCCAGTGGATTGTTCGCGTCACGACGCTGCGCGTTTCTGAACCTGGATTCCACCGAAGTCACGTGTTGCTTCCGACGCGGCCTGGGCGACGGTTTCGCCGAGAGACTTCAACCGTTCGTCAGGAATCCGCGCGGTCGGTCCGGAAATCGACACGGCAGCGACCACATCTCCGAATTCATTGAAGACCGGAGCCGAAACGCATCGAAGGCCGAGCGCGTGCTCCTCGTCATCGATTGCGTATCCCTGGCGCCTAACGGAATCCAGTGCGGACGCAAGGAGCCTGTGATCCACAATTGTTTTGTCAGTGATCCGGGACAAGCTGAACTGGCGCAACACATTCTCCAGCCGATTGGGATCCATGTTGGCCATCAGAACTTTACCAGCCGCTGAGGTATGCAACATGACGCGGCCACCGATACCCGTGAGCGCTCTCATCGCGTGACGCGACTCGATTTGCCCAATACACACGGCTTCGCCGTCACTCTCGACGAACAGGTTGGATGTTTCGCCTGTGACTTCCATCAAGCGCCGGAGGTAAGGCCGCACCAAAGCGAGTGTGTCCCGGCTCCGTGCGAAAGATGATCCGACGAAGAAGGCTGCCACCCCGATACGCCAAAGGCCCACCTGTGGGTCGGGTCTTACGAACCGCTCTGCCTCAAGCGTTGTCAGCAGGCGGTGTGTTGTCGACGGCGGTAGCTGGGTTGCCTCTGACAACTCAGTCAATGACATTCCATCGGAGCTCGCCGCCAAGTGTTTCATAATCGAGAGTGCACGCGTCAACGAACGCACCTGTCCCGTGTTTCGTCCTTCCGACTCCGGCATCCGCAAACCCATCCATGACTTCACAATTGGAAATAGCTCGGACTGCTTGTTTGAGAAGGGTAATTCCCTCTGCGCGTGCGGATTGTCTGAAAGCAGCAAGGGCGCCTCCGAACCGAAGACGTGATTCCACAATAATCCGCACCCAAACACCGCAACGTCATTCCGATGCTTCTCAGGCATGTAAGAGTCCTACCACCCTCAGGATGTGTCTCGCGAAACGTAGCTCCGGCGGCCGACGGCGTTTTTGCCTGAATTAATTTGACGGTTAACCTCTCGTTTACCATCGAGCGATTAACAATAGGACACTCTCCAGCGGATGCGGAAGAGATGCGGATCACCCCCCCGTTCTCACACCCATCTCCCCGGTCCGCTGAGAGCAGCCCCAATACCCTCAGACGTGTATCACCGCCCCAGCTCGAATGGCTGGGGCGGTTTTGGTTGTTGTGTCTGCCGCAGCACTGGCACCGAGTTCTCGTCAGCTACCGAGCCAAACGATGGACATGCACACGCCGATCAAAGCTTCGTGTGCAAAGCATGCCGCAATTGCCGCCAGCACCCAGTCGATCTGAAGAGCCGGAGTCTAGCAGCCAGGTCCTTTAGAGTAACCTATAGGCGCGTCGAACCAGTGTTGATCAAACGAAGCTGGACGCGAAGAGGTTGGCTTGAGCGCCGCCACCGAAACCACTGGTCTGCAGCAGCGTTAACGCAGCAGATCCACGAACAGTCGATGAAACTGCGCCTGACTGGACCTGCTGGTTGAGGAGGAAGCGATCAACAACCTCCGCCAACCTGGTCGGTTCGGCCAACTCACTTGGCGAAGAGATATCGAAGATTCGTCGCGCGCGCGCGACAACCTCGTCGACCTGCTGGTCAAGCTCGATCAACCCAAATTGTCCAGGCAGATTTAGCGCAGTTTCCAGGACGTCTCTCAAAGGTGGAGATCCAAGAAGCCTGAGCCAAACTGTTCTATCGGTCGAGCCACTTGATGCGAGCTCTGGCGCCTCCCGCTTGAAGTTCAGGGCGAGGCGCATGTCCAGGTCGACCTCTCCGACAGAAAGCTCGAACTGACGTTCCCGATATTGCTCGACGAGGTTGAGTCGCGTGTCCTCGAACACCAAGAGCCCACCGACATCTCCAAACCCAAGGAACTCGGACATTTCCCGGTAAGCGGGATCAACCAACCTGTTCGCGAACGACCGGTCGTCGAAAGTTCCTTCTTCGATGACCTTGCGAACGAAAGCACCCTTGTTGAGATCTTCGTCAAGACCGAATGCTCCCAGGACCACCGCGAGCACCCGCCGATCTGACATCAGCTGATCAACGGACGTGATGCTACCAGCCGTTTCCAGAAAGTAATCTATTTCCCGCTGAACATCCGGACTCTTGTTAAAGAGCTCCAACTGTCGATCCATCGTACGTTCAAGGAACTTGAAGCCAGAAAGACCACCGATCGGAATTGCGGGAGGAAATGGCATTACTGGGTGTACCCAACAGCTCGCGATGGCGGCAATGCATCGGAGTTTAGCAAGGCGTCCTCGATGGGGATGAGTTTCCGCAGATACTTCAGAACTCCGTAGAAGTTCAGTTCCTCAAGCGCTTCATATGCGTCATCGAGGTGCTCAACACCGTCAAGTCCGCTCATCGCGCTCTGAAGATGATTGATCCCAGTCCGAAGCTGATCCGTGGCATCATCGATGTTTACCTCGCCCGCAACTGCCAGCTGAGCGATGTAGCAGACGCGTTTAACAGGCGTTGTCGCCTGATCGGGATGGATGGCATCGCGGAGACGCAGGATCTTGGCGTCAGGCGTCTTGATGATCAGTCGCGCATTGCGATCACCGTTTTGCATGACGACGCCGTTGACGAGAATCTGCTCGTGCGCGCGCAACTTCAATATGAGGCCGGGCATCAGCGTCGCTCCTCGCCGTTTAAGTTTCCTTTGAGACCCTGCATGATCGCGGAGTTGATCTCGATGAGCGGTTCCACACCCGCTTCACGGCGCATGACTTTGGTCGTGTGTGCCTGAGTGAATTCAAACAGATAGAACAGTTGCGCGCGCAGTTGCTGTGGCAAACCGTTGTTCGCGTCCATCACGTCGAAGGCTATTGTACGCCACAAGTTCACGTTTTCGGTCAGCGCTTGTAGAAGCGCGGGAAAGTCTGCGGCATCTGAAGCGCGCCGCTTGAGTTGCCCCGTGACATTCGAGAAGACCTTGTACTCGATATCACGCGGCAGTGCGGTAGAACGCGCCGCGGCGGTGTAACCACTCGTTTGGAGCATGGAGTTCCCCTTGCCCGAGCCTGAGGCTCAGTAGGACTGGTCATTCCGACCGACGTCCGAAAGAGGCCGAGGCGAAGTCGCCTCGACCAGTGTTTGAATTACCGGAACAGCGCCAGGATGTTCTGCGGTGCCTGATTGGCGATCGACAGAGCCTGGATACCAAGCTGCTGCTGCACCTGCAGGGCCTGCAAACGCGCAGAGGCTTCTTCCAGATCAGCGTCAACGAGTGCGCCGATGCCGTTCTTGAAGCTGTCGATCAGTGTCGACATGAACTCGTTCTGCAGCTCGACCCGCTTTTCTGCAGTTCCGAGAGAAGCCTGAGCGTCAACCACAGTCTGGATCATGGTTTCGATCGATGTCAAAGCGGCCTGAGCGCCAGCTGCCGTTGAAACGTCGACCGCCGACAATGCAGAGAGACCACCAGCGCCCTGATCAACGACGCGCGCAAACACAACCATGTCTTCGGCGCCACCGGTGTTACCCAGATCAACCTGTCCACCTGCTACAAAGTCAGTTTCCAGGCCAGCAACACCGAGCCCGTCGATCGCTGCGCGCAGATTAGCGGCAATCGAATCTTCCGGCGTAGCCGAAGCGATGTCCTGTGCCGTCACCGTGTAGACAACAGCCTGATCATCGATTTGCACCTCGATCCGATCACCTAAGGCAAAGAGCCCACCGTCAATGACGATCGAGCCGTCGCCCACAGCACCGGCAGTATCAAGAGCAAATGCTGCACTACTGTCAGTACCCGACGCGCCGGTTGATCCGGCGAGGCCCGCGAAGTCCGTCCCAGCCGTGATCCCGATGTTTTGCGCAGTAACCGTGATGTTGCTGGCCGTGACGTTGCCAGCAGCGTCGCGATCAAGTGACGAAAGAATAGTAGCGTTGGCGACGCTGCCATCAAGCAGGTTCAAACCGTTAAACTGGGCTGCCGAGACGATGCCGTCGACCTGGTTGCGCAGCGAAACGATTTCGTTCTGGATGGTTACACGATCGACGTTGTCTTCGTTGGCTGCAACGATCTGACCCTTGATCTCGTTCAGCAACTCGCCCACTTGGTTGGCAGCATTTGAAGCCACCGAAACGGTCGCCGCACCAAGGTTCAGCGAATCGCTGATCGCCTGGAAACCGGCGACGTCCGACTCCATGACCTTCGAGATCGCGAAGACCGCAGCGCCGTCTTTCGCGGCTGCGACCTTCTTGCCGGTCGAGATCTGAGAATTGACTTGCTCGAGATTGCTGTTGGTCGACCGCAGGGTCTGCAGGGCGATCATAGCCGACGAGTTGGTGAGAACACTTGCACTCATGTGACATCATTCCTTTTAAAGGCGGAGCATTCGGCGCCGCTTCTACAAACGAGCCCCGTTTCCGAGGCAGTGCGCGGCGGCTTCGCTCACATCGCGCGGGAACATGTCTTCTGACGTGTGACCGGGCCTACTGCCCGGGCGGCAGACTTTACTGCAGCGGAGTTAGGAAACACCCAAACGCTTGCCAGCAGGTAAAACCCATTGACTGTTTTTGGGACGAAAACACGGTTTCAGGCGATCTTGCCGCCGCCGAGCGCGTCGTCACGGCTGGAAATCAGGGTCCCGTCTTCCGCGTAGGCGACAGCACCCTTGCGCATCTTTGCGATCGAAGCGAGTCGCCGACGCGCCTGTGCAAGGCCTTGCATCGCTGCGCGAATAATCTCCTCGTTTCGTCTGCTCGCTTCGATCAGTCGCCGAACCGCAATCACTACATCCGCTGTGCGCACGGCATTGCGCAGGGTCACTTCTAGTGTTTGCAGGATGCGGGTCTTGGTCTCAATCACGTCTGACAGGAACTGGTACTTTCCAGTCAGGAAAATCTCACGCTCCCGTTCAAGCACGACCATCGCCTGTTCGATCACGTCCGCTGCAACCACTGATCCAGACGCCTCGTCGCGCCCGCCGGAATTCACATCACTCACTGACCCATCCTTTCAAGCATCGCGCGGTAAACATGGTCGGCCAAACCGAAGGATCTGCTGGAACTGATGGCATCGGCATATTCCTGCACCAGAAACCCCGAGAACGCTGCTTCACCGGGCCCGCCATTGAACGCCTCGGGCATCTTGGCGACGCCTGCGTGCTTCAGCATTTCTGCAAGAAAACTGGCTTCGAATTTCTCTGCAGCCGCGCGGACGCTGCTGTTTTGCAAGGTGGCGGGATCGACGGATGCAGCGCCGACCGGGTTCGACAGCGGTGACGCTGCACGTGAACTCTGCAGTACTTCCAACTCTGACATGAAACACTCCTGAACCGTCACGGCCAAGATCTCCTGTCAGGGTAAACAATCGGTAAGGCTTGACGGCTAAAGAGGCGTTAGTGAAACGAGTAGGTGCGGCGATGAATTTGCCAGAAGTGTTGATATCATCCGGTCCGCCGGCGGGAACGAAAACGCCGCCGGAGAAGAACAACACGCGGTCCGACAGCAAGGACTCGCGCTTTTCGGAGTCTGTCGACGCGGCTGAGCGCACGTCCCGCAATGGATCGGAGAGCGCCGAGGCGGCCGAAACGGCAACCCCAACAGACGACCGGCAAAACCCCGATAATCCAGAGCGAAAAGGCGGCAATCCGCGCACCGAAGCGGAGTCCGGTTCAGACACCGCGCAGCCAAATGCAGACGTTCCGGCCGCGCCCGCAACACCCGCGAATGCGCCGAAACCATTCGCTGCCCTTGCGTTACCCAGCAGTCCTTCACCGCGCCCGGAAACTGCGGACCTGACCACGGTATCGACCGATACGGCGCAAGAAGAGCAGTCAGTCCGCACAATTTCTGTGCCGGCACAGTCCAAAGCCTTGGAGCAAGTGCAGACTGGTTCTGACGGGAGCCTGCTGAGTTCTCAGCCCGACACGGTCAGGTCCGGGCCCTCACTCGCAACGCAGCCGGAGATTCAAGTACCGGCGATTTCTTCTGCGAAGCAGCCAGAAACTGGTGCGAATCCCCTTCCCCAGGTTCGCGCAGAAAAGGTCGCTGTCACGGCGCCTACAGTTCCCACGATCCCCATAGACCGAACGCTCAAGGGCGGCGATTCAAACATCAGGGTCAGAGTCTCCGAAGGTGCAGCGTCAGTTGATTCGACTATCGCGCCCGAGCAGCCGAAGATCACCGGTCTGCAGAATGGTGCCACGTCACTTCCGCCAGACGCACGCCAACAGATAGTCCGTGAGGTTACTCCGAAAGAACGCCCGGCTGCCGCGCCTACTCTGACAAACGATCGTCAGTTTAATCTCGATTCGCAGGATGCAGACAGCATCAAGATCGAATCAGCACGCGCAGACGGCAAATTGTCCGCTCTTTCTGATCTCAACGGCTACCGAACCCTGGTCCAAGCAACGGGCCCCTCAGCACCGACTGGCGCAGAGCGGTCTGCTCCATTCGTTGTGTCCGGGAGTTCAATTGCCCCCGGACAGCAAAACGCGCCAACGGCAAACGTGTCTGCAGTAACGATCGCAAGTACACCCATGGCGAACGAGGCAGTGGCGCGCAGTGCGGTTACACAGATCGCGGCAGCTCTGAACACGCCATCCAATGCCCGACGGATCGACCTCAGCCTGGATCCACCAGAGTTGGGGCGGATCGAAATTCAGATGGAAGTCGCAGAAGCAGGCATGAAAGCCATGCTTACGGCGGAACGCCACGCGACGGGCGATATGCTGAGACGGCAATCCGACCTGCTTATGCAGCAGCTCAATGACGCCGGTTTTGAGAGCGTCGACATATCCTTCGCTGACTTCACGGACGGACAAATGTTCGAAAGCGGGTCCGGTCAACCCGGAACCTCGGGAGGTGAACCGGAGTCTGCGCCCAACGAGCCTGCGCCTTCGGAGCGCCGGCAAAGGATAACCTCGACCGCAATGGACATGCGTTTGTAACGGGAGGAATTGAACATGGATGCCACGCAACTTACGCCTTTGCTTCCGAACCCGGTCGGCACCGGATCGCGCTCGAACGAAACGCTCGAGGCGACCAGCAGTGCAAGCGCAGACTTCCAGAGCTTTCTGACACTTCTCACTGCACAGCTCGAAAACCAGGATCCGTTGGCTCCTTTGGATTCGACTGAGTTCATCGCGCAGTTGGCCAGTTTCTCGACGGTGGAACAGCAGATCGGGACGAACGAACGGCTCGACCAAATCGCCGATCAATCCTTCAACCGAGACATCGCAGGTTTCGCCGCCTGGATTGGCAAAGCCGTTGCGACGTCCGATGGTGGTTTCAACGCACGCGGAGAACAGCTGGACTTCGGTTTGGCCTCTGTGGACGGCGCTGAAACGGCAACAGCTGTGATCAAGGACTCTCTCGGCAATACGATCCGAACTCTTCCAGTTGCGCTTGACGGGTCGGATGCTTTCTCGTGGGATGGAAAGAACAGCGATGGCGACGCTGTTTTCGGCGAGGACTTCAGCGCCACTGTGGATTACTTCAGCGGCGGGTCGGTCTTGGACACCTTGCCAGCACTGGTCCGGACCGAGGTTCTCGGCATCCGTGGTTCCGAGGACGGAGTTAAGCTCGATCTATCGGACGGCCGCCGCCTAAGTCCCAATGACGTCGTCTCGGTGTCGGATCTGGCCTTGACCAGCTAACAAACGACACCGACGGTCGTGACTGTTATCGCTGGGCCGGTCGCCGGGTCGAGGGAAGGTATCGTTGCCGATCTGACCCCGCCCACCGGTCGCGCGTGACGCCAGGGCTTACCTGACCAATGGCGCCCCGGGTGGAGTGTACTCGGCAACCTGCATGAGCACCGCGGCGGAACTCTTTATCTCCGCGCGGCAGAACATTTTGCGCGCGCATCTCTGGGCCCAGGGACGGAATTCGTCGGCGCGTCCGACAGTTTGAGGTAACGAGTCTATGTGACCGAGCCGCCCTCTACTACCCGCCGCAACAGCCCACCCTCGTTTGCACGAAATACTGCAGCGCGGATGCGCTGTGAGGGGGCAAATTCATGCTTCTGGGCATCCCGCCGAGAAGGCGAAATCGATCGATTGATCCGCCTTTCCAAAATGGGACCCCGGCTCAATCGGACAGCGCGATATCATCACATCACACGATCGGCGTCAGCAGCGGGCGTCCTTCGAATTGCGCACACAGATTGTCGACCACAAGCATGCCCATGCCCTTTCGGGTCTTCCATGTGGCTGAGCCCTGGTGCGGCGACAACACGACGTTATCCATCGCAAACAACGCCTCAGGCACGGATGGCTCGGATTCGAACACGTCCAACGCCGCACCTCCCAGGGCACCCGACCCGAGCAACTCCACCATCGCCGGTTCGTCGATCAGCGTGCCGCGCGCGACGTTCACAAGTGCACCCTCCGGTCCCAGAGCCTCCATCACCTTGCGCGAGACGATCGCGCGGGTCTGCGCGGTCCCCGGCGCAATAACCACCATCCAGTCGCAGTCTCGGGCCATGTCCTCGAGATCCGCATAATACGGATAGGGCTGGTGCGCCTGCTCACTGCGCCCGTGGTAGACGACCCGCATCCGCATGGCCTGACACCGTACTGCGATCTCTTTGCCGATGCGTCCGAGACCCAGAATGCCGACGGTCTTGCCGGTCAACTCGGCGGTGTAGGTGAAGGCGCCATCCGTGACCCAGCGCCCTGCCCGCACATACGCGTCGGCTTGCGGAATTTTGCGCGCCAAGCCCAGCATCAACGCCATTGTCAGCTCGGCAACAGCATCGTTCAGCACGTCCGGCGTGTTCGTCACGCGCAGGCCGCGCGCCTTCGCGGCGTCCAGATCGACCGCATCGTAACCGACCGAACAACACCCGATAATCTGCGCGTTCGGGCACCGCTCCATCAGATCGGCCTTGCATCCGACGACGCCGTCCGTTGCAATGGCGTCGATGGACGGGCCGACCTCGGCAATCAAGGCGTCCGGGTCGTCAGCCTCCCAAAGCACATGGACATTGAACCGCTCGCGCATCTCGGGCAGCACCGTCGTCAACATCGGTGCGATCACCAGCACGTTCTTCTTCATTCTTCTCTCCCTCGATGCGGGCATCTCAAGGCTTTCAGGCCGAGAGGTCGCCCCTCAGATGACGCTCGCGCCACCAGATGTAGATGCCGCTTGCAATGACGATTGGGGCCCCAAGCCCGATCCAGATGCTGGGCGGTTGATGAAAGATCAACCAGCTTGACGCGGTCATGTAAAGCAGTTGGACATAGATGAAAGGGGCGAGAACGGCGGCAGGGGCGTATCGGTGCGCCGTCGTCAACATCTGATGGCCCGACCATCCCATGACCCCCATGGCCCCGAACAAGATCAAGGCGAGCGGAGTTGTGGGCAGTTCCCAGTTCAATATCGCAAGCGGGACCAGCAGAATCGTCGCGACCAGTCCAGAATAGAGCTGTTGCGTGTTGGTGGAATCCACGCCAGCCAACCGGCGCGTCAGCACGGTGTAGATCGCGGCAAAGAACGCGGCACCGAACGAGACCAGCATGGCCCAGTGAAAATCGCCGGTCCAAGGCCTCGTGACGACAAGAATCCCGCAAAACCCGACGGCAATCGCCGACCAACGGCGCAGGCCAACCTTCTCGCCCAGCATGGGAACCGAGAGTGCGCAGATGAAAATCGGGATCATGAACAGGATCGTGGACGTGAGCGTGAGTGGGAGATACCCGACGGCGATGAAATTGAGGATGGTCGACCCGCCCAGGCAGACCCCGCGCACGATCTCGAGCCCGGGCGCGCTGGTTTGCAGGCTCGCCGTACCCTGCTGCGGCAAGATAAGCGCTGCCACGATGACCAAATGAACCGTGTAGCGTGCAAACGCCGCCATCAGGGGGGACATGCCTTCGGTCACCAGCATCTTGGCCGAACTATCCAGTACGGTGAAGCAGGCGAAGGCGGCCATCATCAGCGCGATCGCGAAGCCGCGTCGGTCTTCGCGTGGTTTCGTCGTGACAGCGTGAATGCCCGGATAGCGCCAGCCGGCCATCAGGCAGAGACCGGGGTTGCGTCATCTTCGAGGAACCAGCGCACGCTGTCCTCGAAGCTCTTGTCGGCGCGGAACCCAAGCGCCAAAGCCTTGGCCGGATTGATGTGCGCCCGCCAAGAGCCGACGACGGCCGTGACCGCGGGATCCGGGTTCCAGGTGATGCGCTCTTCGGGATCAGGGCCTGTCACGCGGGTCATCGCGTCGATCATCTCCCGCACGCTGTCGGTGCGGCCCGGCAGTGCGAAACAGCGGTTCAGACCCAGATCGGCGGCATCGACCTCGGCGGCGTGCAAAAGGTTGCGGATCACGGTGCGGGGAGCGGAGTGCCAGATCGGATAATCCTCGGACACCGGGCAGTTCGACGCCTGCCCCTGCAACGGCTCGCGGAAGATCGAAGACATGAAGCCCGACGCCGCGGCGTTCGGTTTGCCGGGCCGGATCGTGATCGTCGGCAAACGAACGCCGCGCCCATCCAGAAAACCCTTGCGCGAATAGTCGTTCAACAGCAGTTCCGCGGCAGCCTTCTGGGTGCCATAGGAAGTCTGTGGGTTCAGCGCTGACCAGTCCTCGATCGGATCGGGCACCTCGCCGCCGTAGACGACGACCGAAGACGTGAAGACCGTGATCGGCGTCCGCCCCGACGCGCGCGCCGCTTCGAACACATTGAGCGATCCTTGGAGGTTGATGCGCACTCCAAGGTCGAACTCGGCCTCGGCCTGACCCGAAACGATGGCCGCAAGATGATAGACCACATCGGCGTCTGAAAGGGCCTTTGCCACTGCTCCCGCCTCTGTGATGTCGAGCGCGACCGTCTCGACCGGAAACTCGGCCGCAACAGCTGGCGGCGCGGTGAGATCAGCCAACAAAACCGATGTGATGGCAGTCCCGCGCAGCCTGCCCTGTCCCGCCAGTGCGCGGGCGAGCTTCTGGCCGAGGAAGCCACCCCCTCCGAGAATGACGACGCGCATCTGGAGTTCCTTCTGTGTCGAATGTGCAGGCTGAACGCCCCTGGAATAACGCGGAGGTACACAGGTAAGGCCTTGGGGGAAAGGACGATGTTGGTGAAGTGGCTAGACGCGATCGAGAACCTTCACCATGCACCGGGGGCCGCCCATCGCCTCGGCCAATTGCATCATGCCGGGGATCGGCACGACGTCAAAACCGAGGTCGCGCCAGATATTCGCGTTGGCCTCGTCAAGCGCTGCCAGCTCCGGCCAGCTTTCGTTGGCAAACCACGGCAACAGGACCGTCGATCCATCCACCAGCACATTGTTGACCGGAAGGTGGAACCAGCGCCGAAAGGACTGCTCGGGCCGGTCGACCCAGGCAAGCGGCTGCGGATTGCGGATCACTTCGGCGCCTGACTGCTCAAGCAGGGCTGCAATATCGTCGAAGGCAAGCGGCTGTGCATGCGGCCAGAGCGGATGACCGATAACGTCAGCGCCGCGCTTGGGACAGCCGACAATGAACCTCGGCGTGTCATCCAGGCATCCGGCGGCGGCAATCATGTGGTCGAGATGGAATATCGGCTGATGCGCTTCGGGGTCGCTCAGGTAGTTCAGGGTTTCCTGCCAACCGGACATCGGCCGATTGGTGGATCGGGTCACTTCAGCGGCGCAAGGCTCGGACGTCCCGACCGGCACAACGGTGCGCGCAGGATCGAAGCGCCTGAGGGCGTCAACATGCCCGGTCGACCCGGCGCTGACGAGGACCAACCTGTCGTTTGCGATCGTGTTCCCACCATCGACATGCAACGCGGCCTCTTCAATCAGCAAGTTCAATTCACCGAGGAAATGTCGCGCCAGAGTCAGATCATCGTACCGGTCGAACACGGGCGAAAGAGCAGCGGTTCCGTCGTCACGGATCAGGATCGGATCCTGCAGCCAAAGTGAGAAATTCAAGCCATCCGGCGCACTGTGAAGTCTTGCCCCAGCGCTGCGGTCAGCCTCGTCCAGCCAGTGACGCACCCGGTCCTGCACAGCGGCATCGGCGATGATCTCGACCGACGCGGCTTTGGGAAGTGCCGCAAGGACGGATTGGATCGCGTCTGGAAACGTCTCGGCGCTGTGCTGCGAGATGGCGATCGCGACGCGGGAGATGCGGCCTGCGCAATCGTCCAGAAGAGATGCCGTCATCAGGCCGGGCCGGGCCTCAACCCTTTTTGCGGATGCCCTCGATGCGAATGCCCGTCTTGCGGACCCCGGTCTCGCGAATGCCCGTCTGGCGAATACCCGTCTTGCGAACGCCGCCGACCGGATTGCCTTCGACCCGTACGCCCATGACCCGCTGCATATCGAGCCCGCCCGGTGTCGAGGCCATGCGGATCTTCATGTTCGGAGAGAACCCGCCGCTTGTCGTGTCCAGATCCGTGTCTTCGATCTCTTCCGGCTTGGATTTGTCAGCCATCGTATCCTCCACTGCGCCATCGGCATGGGGGAAGGTTAGCATCTTGCCCCATCGCGTCAGTAGCAAATGATACAGGCGGTTTAGGCCGCTCGAACGGCGCGCTGATGCGCGCAGTTCTCGGGAACCTACCAGGCCCGCCGCCACCCCCGCCGCCTCCGGCGTGCTGCACACGCCAGAGCCTGGCGGTGGATGGCAGCGGGTGCGGTCAGTGATTGTCCCGGGGCAGAGTCTCGGATGTGCGGCGATACCGCGTCGCGAATTCGAGGCACCCGCCGTCTGAGAAGTGTCCGACATGAGCGCGTTGCAGCTCCTGCCTGGGCGTCTGATGCTCTAGCTTCGGCTGCTCCCACGCGTCCTTGCGGGCCTGCCATTCCTCGGTGGGCACCAGCGCATCCATCGTCGCATTCGGGATGTCGAGCCGCACGATGTCGTTTGTCTGCAGATACGCCAGACCGCCACCGATCACGGCCTCGGGCGAGGCATTGAGGATCGAGGGGCTCTCGGACGTGCCCGACTGACGCCCATCGCCGATCGTCGGCATGTGCTGGATGCCCGCCGCGATCAGGGCATCGGGCGGCTGCATGTTCACCACCTCGGCGCCGCCCGGATAGCCGATCGGCCCGACCCCGCGAATGAACAGCATGCAGTTCTCGTCGATCTCGAGCGCGGGATCGTTGATCCGGTCGTGGTAGTCCTCGGGTCCTTCGAACACGATCGCGCGCGCTTCACAGACACCTTCCGAGCCCGGCCGCGACAGGAACTTCTCCTGAAACTGCGCCGAGATCACCGAGGTCTTCATCAGCGCTGAATCGAAGAGGTTGCCCGATATCACCACGAAGCCTGCTTTTGCACGCATCGGGTCCGCCGGGGTCTTGATCACCTCGTGGTTCTCGGACCGCGCGTCGGCATAGTCCTGGGCCACGGTCTTGCCCGACACGCGCAGCGGCGTGCCGTCCAGCATCCCGGCGGCCAGCATCTCGCCCATCACCGCGGCGGTTGCCCCGGCGCGCTGGTAATCCTCGCCCAGATAGAAGCCTGCCGGTTGCATATTGACCAAGAGCGGCAGGTCGAATCCGATCTCCTGCCATTCCTTTATGTTCAGATCGACGCCCGCGTGCCGCCCGATCGCCGCGAAATGGATCGGGGCGTTCGTCGAGCCGCCGATCGCTGTGTTCACGCGGATGACGTTGTGCAGTGCCGCCTTGGTGATGATCTTGGAAGGCGTCAGATCTTCATGCGCCATCTCGGCGATGCGCTTGCCGGTCTCGTACGCCGCCTCCATCCGGGCGCGCCAAGGGGCTGGAATGTTGCCGGTGCCCGGCAGCATCATGCCCAGCGCTTCGGTCAGGGCATTCATGGTCGAGGCCGTGCCCATGGTGTTGCAATGCCCCAGCGATGGGGCCGAAGAGCAGATCCGCGCCAGAAACTCGGCATAGTCGATCTCGCCCGCTGCCAGCAGGCGCCGCGACTCCCAGACGATCATGCCAGACCCCGCGCGCTTGCCCTTCCACCAGCCGTCCAGCATCGGACCGCCGTTCAGGGCGATCGCGGGGATATCCACCGTGGCCGCGCCCATCAGCATGGCAGGCGTGGTCTTGTCACAGCCAGTGGTCAGCACGACCGCATCCAGCGGATAGCCCTGCAAGACCTCGACCAGCGACAGATAGGCGAGGTTCCTGTCCAGTGCTGCTGTCGGGCGTTTCCCAGTCTCCTGGATCGGATGGACCGGGAACTCCAGCGGAATGCCGCCTGCGTCGCGTATCCCGGCCTTCACGCGGTCAGCCAGAAAGACGTGGATCTTGTTGCAGGGAGAGATATCGCTGCCCGTCTGGGCAATGCCGATGATGGGCCGCCCTGATTGCAGTTCCTCCAATGTGAAGGCCTGGTTCTGGTAGCGTTCGAGATACAGCGCCGTCATCGTGGGGTTGTCCGGATTGTCAAACCACTGGCGGCTGCGGAAACGGCCCTTGTGGAACGCGGTCATCGGTGTCTCCCTGGCGATTATGGCTGGTCTGCGGCGGCGACTAGACCCTATACCAGGGCAAAGCACAATCGGGGAGGCGATGATGAACAGCTACGATCTTAAGGGCCGCAAGGCAGTCGTCACAGGCGGCGCGCAGGGGATCGGCCGTGCGATCGTGGAGCGCTTTCTGGACTCGGGCGCCATCGTGACGATCTGGGATGCGGACCGGGCACTTGGCGAGCGGACGGCAGCCGAGCTTGAGGGCCGGGGCACGGTCTATGTGAACGATCCCGACGTCTCGGACTGGGGCCGGGTTCAATCCGCGACGGCGCGCACCGTGGCCGAGATGGGCGGCGTCGACATTCTGGTCGCCAATGCCGGGATCGCTGGGGCGAATGCGACGGTGATCGACACCGACCCCACCGAGTGGAGCAAGGTCATCGACATCGACCTGAACGGCGTCTTCCACTGCTGCAAGGCGGTCGCACCGCACATGGTCGAGGCCGGTTACGGCCGGATTGTCAACACCGCCTCGATTGCCGGGAAGGAAGGCAACCCGAATGCCGCGCACTACTCGTCGGCCAAGGCGGGCGTCATCGCGCTGACGAAATCACTCGGCAAGGAACTGGCGCAGCACGACATCGCCGTGAACTGCATTACACCCGCCGCCGCCAAGACCGCGATCTTCGATCAGGTCCAGCAGTATCACATCGACTACATGCTCTCGAAGATCCCGCGCGGGCGCTTTGTGACGGTCGAGGAAATCGCGAGCATGGTGACCTGGCTTTGTAGCGCCGAGAACAGCTTCACGACCGGGGGTGTGTTCGACCTTTCGGGCGGCCGGGCGACGTATTGACGGGGGGCCGCGGCTTCACGCGGCGCCCACGATCTTAGCCCGGGGATGGGTCTGGCCGGACGGACAGACCGGCCAAACGCGCTACGCGAAGCACGCCGCCGTCACGACGTTCAGATGGCGCCTTCGCTGAGCAGGGAGTTATCGAGTCCCTCGTGTCGTGGCTTGTAGCCTTCTTCCCAGAGCGCATCGATCCCGTCATCCTTCCAGGTCCACGGCGGCGCACACTGTATGCGATCGTTCCGAGACGGCAGCGCCAAAAACGCCGCACACGGGAAAGTGGCTTCGTTTGGCGATGTCTCATGAGATCAGCGGCGGATCGTGAGTGTCTCGCCGCTCGTTGGATATCGCGCACGGAAGTGCGGATCCTGAAAAAAGTTCGGACCGGCCGGTCCGTCGGCCCACAGATCGGGCCGAAGTGTCGTCTGGTCCGTCTTCTGTACGACGGACCGCAAGTCTCGAGACCCGGCGGGTTTTAGTCAAATTTTCCTAAAAATCAGTGAACCGAGGCGAAGCTCTTCCAGAAGGCGCGGCCCGAAGGCCGCACTGTCTGGTCCAATTGAACCGCCCGCCTCAGGAAAGCGGCACGAAGCTGAACTGATCCGCGAGCAGATCTGCCGCCGTCACGCCCGAAACCTCGATGACATCGGTGCCCGCGGCCGTGCCATAGTCGACCAGAGCGCCGCTGCCGCCATCCGTGATCGTCAGATCGACGAATTGAAGTGCCGTTCCGCTGAAGTCGATCACGTCAAGATCCAATTCGAAGTCCCGGATGATGTCGAGCCCATCGCCGAGTACGAAGACAAAGGCATCGGCCTCGGTGCCGCCCGTCAGCGCGTCCCGGCCAGCGCCACCGTCGATCACGTCGTTTCCGCCACCGGCGTTGATGACATCATCCCCACCGTGGCCGGTCAGCGTGTTTTCGCCAGCACGGCCGTTGATCCGGTTGTTGAGGTCGTTGCCTGTGATGTCGATGTCATCGCCCGTGTCGGTCACCCCGTTCTCGACGTTCGCGGCGAGCGTGATATCGACCTGCGTATAGACCGTGTCAGTGCCCTCACCGGCATTCTCGATGATGGTCGTGTCTTCGTCGTAGACATACAGCCGGTCATCGCCCTCGCCACCGGCCAGCGTTGCAGATCCGTTGTAGACGCCCAGAAGATCGTTGCCGCCAAGACCGCGAAGCTCGACCGGCCCCGTGAGCAGGAACAGGCTCTCGCTGTTCTCGGTGCCCTCGACGACCGGGACGGACGGCGCGCCGATCGCCTCGATAAAATCGGCTGCCGACAGATCCACCACGTTCAACTCGTTGATGACGATCGTTCCGCCGACGAAGTTAACCAGTGATCTGGTCGTGCCGGTGATCAACAGATCCTGGAACGTCAGGCCAACGCCCGTCAGGTCGATCAGGTCAACGCCGTCCTCGAAGTCCAGGATGGTGTCGATGCCGTTGTCTTCGGTCACCACGAAGATGTCGGCACCAGAGCCGCCTTCCAGAACATCGTTCTCGACGCCGCCGATCAGGATATCATTGCCTGCAGCGCCGTCCAGACGGTCACGCCCGACTTCGCCAGTCAGCAGGTTGTTGCCGGAGGTGCCGATGAACCAGTTGTCCTGGTCGTTGCCGACGATCGTAATGTCGTCGGATCCGATCCCGACGATGTCCTCGACATTATCAGGCCCGAACAATGACACCGAGGTGCCGATCGTGTCGTGGCCTTCATCCGAAAGCTCGAAGACCACGTCGCCGACACTGTTGACGACATAACGGTCATCGCCACCGCCGCCGATCATGCGGTCTTCGCCGTCTCCACCCAGAATGTAGTCGCTGTCGTCGGTGCCCTCGATGACTTCGCCTGCATTCGTGCCACGTGTGATCCCGCCCCCCGCGTCGGCGCTGACGACACTGCGGAAATCAAGACCGAAGATGATCGGATCATGATCCGAGTGACGGGCCGGATCGCTCCCGTCAAAGATCGTCTCGTCACGGCCGAAATCGAGATTGTAGTCGATCGCGTCCGCTTCATCGGCATTGATGTGCCACTCGGTCACGTCGGTGACACGGCTCAGAGCATCGTCGTTGGCAAGCGCATAGTCGAGCGTACCGATCTGCCCGTCGAAGACGAAAGAGTAGACCTGTTCGCCATCCTCGGCGAACTCGGTCGCGAGGTCGGTGAACCCGGCGGATTCCAGCGTCGTGATCGGATCTTCCTGAGCATAGGCGTTCAGGTCGCCGATGATCAGGACGTTGTCCGAGCCCTGCCCCGGCGGAGCGCGCGCCAGCCACTGCTGCAGCAGGTCGGCCGCTGCCGCCCGTGTGGCATTGTTGTTGCCCTGGCCGTCGCCCTGATCGTTGTCTGCCGCAAGCCCCGAAAGCGAACCCTTCGACTTCAGGTGATTGACCGCAATCGTCACCGTCTCGCCGTTGGTATTCTCGGTGAAGGTCTGGGCCAGTGCCGGACGGTTCAGCGGAAGCCCCGCGCTCAGCGGATCGGTGAAGTCGATGCCGTTGAATGTCTCGAGCGTCTCGAAGTCGCCCGTCGGGGTCACGCTGTCGGTCTTGTAGATCAGGCCCTGTGCGATCGCATCACCACCGATGACACCGGTGGGAATGTAGTCGTAGACCGCCGACCCCAGCGCCGTGTTGACTGCGGCCACCAGATCCGAGACCGCTGCATCCGTGGCCGAGTTCTCCAATTCGACCAGACCCAGAATGTCCGCGTCCATCTCGACGATCGCTTCGACCAGCTTCGCCTTCTGACGGTCGAATTCGGCGTTCGGATCTGTGCCCGCAAGTCCCGTACCGCCAAACCGCGTCAGGTCGTCCGCACCGCGCGGACTTTGCCCTGTGTCGGTCGTGGAGTTCCCATCATCGATCGTCGTGAAGTAGTTCAGCACATTCAGGCTGGCCACCTTCAGCACGCCCGTCTCGGTCAGACCCAGTGTGACATCCTCTGGTGTGGCCGGACGCGGGTTGTCGGCACTATAATCCGCCGGCGGCAGGTGGATGCGAAACTCTGGCTCCTCCGACGAGGATTGGAAGTCTTCGGAGTATGTGACGACGCCCGTGATGTTTGTCAGCGTGTCGCCCATGCGGAAGCTGTCGGTCGCAGTCAGCGTGCCGTCATTGCCATCCGGGATCAGGATCGGATCCGGGTTCTGCACATCCTGGCCGTCATCGATGGTCAGCGTCCGGACCGCAAGATCCTCGAGGTGCGCCGCGAACCCCGCTGCATCCGGGGCATTGTTCTGCGTGAACTGCTCCAGACGGCCGTCCGAGCTGACCTTGATCTGACCGAACCGGTCCAGATTGAACAGTTCGGTGACGGTCATCTCGGTCGGGATCGTGATCAGCATGCCTTCGTACTGCTCAAGACCCGCGACCAGATCTCCGTCTTCGGTGGTCATCAGTCCGACCGACGGGAACTCGACCACAGTCGCGGTCGGCAATTCGTTCCCGGACGAACGGACCTCGACCAGCGATGCGCTGATCTGCGTCTCACCGAAAAACTCGGTCACAGTTCCGGTTACACGAACGATATCGCCGACGTTCACATCGACCAGCGGCGTATCGCCGTCGAAGATGAAGATACCTTCCGAAGTTGTGTCGAGCGCGTCGGCGTCCGCGTCTTCTTCCTGGACGTAGAACCCCGCAAGACCGGCGCTGCCCTGGAAGTCGGCCGTCACCACGGCTTCGATGACAACTGTCTGGCCATCGAAGACACTGACATCGTCGACGCCGCTGGTGAAGCTGCCTGTCCCGTCAACCTCGGTGACGCCCTGGATCTGGTGAATGCGCACCGTGTTGTCGAGCGGCGTGAGTTCATGGAAGGTCAGCGTGTTGCTTTCCTCGGATGGCACCGCCAGCAAGGCATTGCCGGTCGGGCTTTCGGCAGAGGTGATGAAGCGCAGGCCTTCCGGAGCAATGTCGACCAGATCGCCGTTGGCGTCTTCGTTGCGGATGTATTGCGCGAATTCGGAGTTCTCCGGATCGGTGACATCGTAGACGACGATGCCGCCGACGCGTTCCAGCCCGACGAAGGCATAGGTGCGGCCGTCGATCTCGCCCAGGACCACGGATTCCGGCTCGGGCCCCTTGTCGTCCGAGCGACTGTCAAAGCTCGAGGCTAGACCGTTGCCGTTGAACTCCTCGGGCGTCAGAATCTCGGTGATCCGCTCAAAGTCCGAGCCGCTGTCGAAGACCAGATTGCCGGCTGCGTCAAAGATCGAGAACGACCGGGCGCCGAAGCTCGTCAGCTCTTCGATCAGGCCGTCGCCATCCGTATCGCCGTCGATGTTCGAGAACTTCAGGCGGCCCAACACGGCGTCGTCGGCCAGATCGGCCAGGGTCTGGGCATCGAAGGCCGTCGTGTCGACTTCGCCGTTGGTCAGATCGCCATCGACCAGATCCGCGCCGCGGCTTTCGTCGACATCGCGGCCATCACCTTCGTTGGCCGTGAAGAAGTATTGCTGACCGTCGACCGTGTAGGACGCCATGCCATCGGGCTGGAACAGGCCCTGGACCGGATAGCTATCGATGTTGATGCCGCCGTCCTCGTTAGACGGGTCCAGCGCGTTCTCTGCCAGCGAATGATCTTTGGTGCCGAGGGCGATGATGTCGTCGATCGTGAACGCCGTCGGTGCGGTGATGTCATCGATCACCGCGACAGCATTGTTCTCTTGCAGCGCGATGTAAGCGGTACTGCCTTCGATGGTGATGTACTCGGGCTCGAGATCCGCCGCGGCGGACGGGGCGAAGTTGGTCGAGCCGTCCGGCACGGTGTTGGGCGACGCGACCCGAACGCCCTTGGTTTCGAGCGCTTCGAACGTGATCGAGCTGTCGGTGAAGTCCAGTGTCGTGACCGTGGAGGCCGTCGGGTTCGTGGCGTTGAACGCGATGACCGAGACCGATCCATTCGGGTTCTGCAATGCGTCGGGTTGGTTTTCATCGCCCGACGACTGCCCTTCGTTCGCAACCAGCACATGGGTGCCAGCGTCGTTCCAGGTCAGCATATCCGGCAGCGCGCCAACTTGGACAACACCCAGGAACCCCAGCGAGGCCGCATCGTAGAACAGGACCTGCCCGGCACCCGTGAATTCATCGCCGCCGGTGCCCGGCGTGCCAAGCGGATCGTCAATGAAGCCGGTTGGGTCGGGCCGCGCGACGGCGATGACACCGTTGTTGACCGAAACCGAGGTGATGTCCGAGCTGTCGAAACCCAGGTCTCCGGCCGACAGGGTCGCGATGACCGACAAGCTGCTCAGATCCGATGCATCGATCACCTGCAGGCCATCGCCGGAGGTGACGAAGGCGCGCTGTGTCGTGGCGTCAAAATCGACGATTTCTGCACCTGCCAGGGTGATCGTCCCGGCAACGGCCTCGACCAGTACAGGATCTGGGATCTCAAACGGCGGGAGCACGACTTCCGGATCACCGCCCGGCGAGCCGACATCACCGTCGTTGCCGCTTGTCGCATCCGCGACGGACTCGCGGCCCGTGCCGGACGGCGTTGCAACTCCGATTTCGGACAGTGCCCAGTTGCTGCCGTCGTTGTTGTCCGCAGTCAGATCTGTCAGGTAAATCGACGCATCGTTGTTGTCGACCGGGAACGGCGCGGAGTCGTCGTAGATCACGAAATCGACTGTGTTGTCGAAGAAGATGCTGCCGGTGGATATGTCAGTTGAGTAGTCCGCGAAGGACGACCAGAGCGCCACGGTGTCACCGCTGTTGTTGAAAGCATTCGCACCCCAATCAGTGACAGCGACGAGGTTCAGACCCTCACCCCAGGCGGCAGAGAATTGTTCGGTGGTCAGGTCGTCGGCGTTGTAGAGCACTGCACTCTCGCCAGCCGCGATCGAACCGGACACAATCGTTGCCTCGGCGTGGAATGACGCGTTTGCATCATCGAGCACGAAGCCGGAGAGGTCGACGACCTCGGTCCCGGTATTCGTGATCTCGATCCACTCCCAGTCGTCTTCGGCACTGTCTGGGTTGTACATTATCTCGGATATCACCAGGCTCACGTCGACCACCTCCTGAAGAACCGTGTCCGTCCGGTATGTCAGGTTCTGGATGCGTTCGTCCAGCGCGGGGCCGGTATCGACCTCGTTGAACGCCGTGCCGCCGTTGTCGGGGTTGAAGTTGTCGTTCAGATACTCGGCCAGCGCGTCCTGCTCGGACCCATCATCGGCGAACGTCGCGGCACCGGTGACAATGCCATCATCCGCGCCGTTCCCATCCAGATCCTGCAGATCGACCCGGTTCGGGTTCGACAGGGTCGAGAGGATCTCGTCCCCGGCATTGGCCAGGAAATCGAGCGTCACAACCCGGAAGCTCTCGGTGCTGTCGCCGACGACCTCACCGTCGCGGACGATTTCGGCGATCAGGGTGTCGTTCTCATCGAAGATGCCCGCATTGACGATGCGCTCACCGGCAACCGCGATGCTGCCGTCGGTATTGTAGGTCTGTGCCGTTTGCGTCTCGTCGAACGAGAACTTCAGGCCCGAGATTTGCGGGAATCCGCCGGAGACGCCCGTGGGCAGGGCAGCGACAGCACCTTCCAGGAAGTCCTTCAGCTCGGCCTTGGTCATGTCGAGCAACACCAGGCCGTTGTTGAACGCCAGCGTCGTCGCGATGTCGTTCTGGCTGATGCCGCCTTCCGGCTTCACCACGGTGCCGGTTTCATCCAGCACGGCAGAGTTCGGCAGACGCACCGCCTCGTCACCGCCCGGCGGGACCACGATTTCTCCGATGTTTGCACGGATGCCGCCACCGTTCTTGATCGAGATCAGCACGTCGCCGCCCAGATCGTTGCCCAGAACGAGTTGATCTGAGACGATCTGGTTGGCGTAGTCGAGGTTCGCGTCCGCCGTCAGGTTGCCCAGATTGGTCTCCTGCGTGCGCACGCCGTCCGGGTCGTCCGGCGTGAAGGTGCCCGAGCGGTTGCCGTTCAGGAACACGTCCGAGACGCCAAAGACGTTGCTTTCGGTCGCCACGATCTGCGCCTGGATGGCGTCGGTGATCGCATCGATTTCGGGATCGATCAGGCCTTCGGCGTTCAGATCCGCCACGCCCTGGTCGTCGGTTGCGTAAGCGCCCGACACCGTTTCGTCGTAGCTGCCTTCGATCAGGTTGCCATCCGCGTCGAAGTCGATGACGAGGCGGCCAACATACTTGTAGGTGCCATCGGTGTTGACCACCGCCGTCGACGTGCCGCCGGCATTGGTGACGAACTGCGGGTACTGGCCCTGGTCGCTATCCCCGTCGCGAATGCGATCGTTGTCGTCGAAGAGGCGGGTGTTGGAGCCGCCCGCGACGATGATGTCGACATCGGTCAGCCGTTCTGCCAGCGCCAGTTCGATCGAGATCTGCTGCATGTGCGAGGCCAGGATGATCTTGTTCAAGCCGGGGTCGGCGGTTAGCAGCGCGTCACCCTCGGCCTGGATGATGGCCGCCAATGCGTCCAGTTCAGCGTCGGTCGGCGTGCCGCTGGCCCAGGCCGGAGAAACCCCCAGATCTTCACCCGGGCTCGAGATTGAACGGATCGTCGGAACGGTCGCACCAACGACGCCGATGTTCTCGCCGTTGACGTCGATGACGACCGACGACGTCACGGTGTTGGCCTGGGGCGCTCCACCTCCCGCGACCGCGAGCGGCGCCAGGTTCGGATCCGTGCTGAAGTCCAGGTTCGTGGAGAGATAGGCGAAGTCCGCGCCCGCGAAGTCTTGCCCGTCGATAGCCGTGCCCGAGGTCAGGGCCGAGAAGTCACCCGCCGCCGAGCCGTCGATCAGGCCCGCCAGCAGCCCGGTGCCCAGGTCGAACTCGTGGTTGCCGAGCGCGATCGCCTGCACGCCAAGCTCGTTCTGGATCTGGATATCGGCGATGCCAGCCGATCCGAAGACGGCTTCCGAAGCATCGAAGAACAGGCCCGGAATGATCGCGTCGCCCGACGAGAGCGTCAACGTGTTGTCGGCAACGCCGTCGCCGCCCAAATCCTCGTTACGCAGCGCGTTCAGAACGCCCGATAGGTTGTCGATGTTGTCGATCGTGGCTGCATTAGCCTCCTGATCGGCGAAGTGCAGCAGTTCGAGTGTGAAGTCTGCGACCTGAGGAACAATCGCGGCGCCGTTGCCGGGCGAGCCGATGGCACTTTCACCGGCCGAGTTTGGCGCGGTCGCCACGGCACCGTTCACACCGTCAACCGAGAACGCCGCATTCGGGACGTCGAAAGATGCGCCGGGGTTTCCAGTGGTGTCCGGATAGGCCTCCGAATCCAGTGTGACCGCGTCCGAAAGATCACCATCACAGTTGGGATCGAGGAACAGGGTCACGGCATCGCCGCCTCCACCCAGACCAGCGCCGGAATACGTGCCGATCTGGACATTTGTGAGGTCGATGACCGGCGCCCAGACGCTCTCGAAGGTCACTGTGTCGGTGTCGTCGATGAAGATCACGGTCTCACCGGGATCGATCTGGCCGATACCTGAAAGAAGATCTGCGTCCGCGGTCGACGCGGATACGTCATCAAAGTAGAGATCGCCCTCGGTCGCGGCCACCCAGGCCTCGGTCCCGGTGTTGGTAACCTCGAACCAATCCTCGGTCAGATCCGGGTTCTGATCGTTGCCCGGCCAGATCTCGGTGATCTGCAGGTTGAAGTCCGGCGTGGTGCCGACCGCATCGCCCTCGATCACGATGTTGTCGATGGCAGCATCTTCATCACCGGCGTCGAGGTTGTTGAAGCTGATACGGACATCAAGCGACGACCCGGTCCCGGCGATTGCCGAACTGAATGTGGCAAAGGTGGCCGAAAGCGCGGTGCCGTCGCCAAGTCCGTCCCCATCGGTATCCAGCGCTGGTTCGGTGTTCGTGTCACCGGTTGCCTGGAAATCGATGAGGCTTTGGAACGCCCCCCCATCGACCGAGACCTCGATCAGCAACTGGCTGTCGGCATCCCAGTCCTGATTGGCGCCATCGTCGTCTTCGGCCACGAGCAGTGACAGCGACAGATTCTCGAATCCGGTGATGTCGATGCTCGAGATGGTGAGCGTCTGAACTGCGGCATCGCCTTCGCCGTCCAGATCCATGCCTGCGAAGAAGAAGCTGCCGTCCTGACCGGCGACTTCGTAGAAGGTTCCGATGTCCGAGCCATCGGTGCGAAGAAAGAAGTCGCCACCTCCATCGGTGAATTCCGGGATCGACGTGACATAGCGGCTGCCGTTGCCGTCCGTCTCGAAGCTCTCGGCGAAAATCGTGGCCATGGGTCTCTCTCCTTATCGGGCGTTGCGCGCGTCAAATGCGCAGCGGGGCAGCGGGGTGAAATCGGTGCAGGGCGTTCGGAGGCATTCGTGGATCGCGACCCGGTACGAATGCGTATGCTGAGAGCGCGCGCCCCAGGGCGCCGATGGTGGTTCCATCGTTTGACCTCTTTGCTCACCGAGCATGCGCGTGCAGGCGAGCATGCCATCCGTTCGATTCCCCATTGCGGGGACCCTACGCGGCGGGCAATGACGGGACCTGTTCGGAACGACGACAGTTCTGTGAACGGGCCGTTAAACATCCGTGACGCGAAACCGACCGGGAGAAAACTCGCGGAGGTGCAGTAACGCGTTGAAGAGACTGAAAAAATTTTGTGTGACTGAGCACGCTCACCAAACAAGCGTTCAACAACGCCGAGAAGCGCGCGACAACCGGGGACACGCGTCGATGCCTTCTACGCCTTCTGGACGCGGCTATCGAGGCCCTTCTACGGCAGGTTGTGTTGCACCGTTCAATGCGGATTTCGTCGCCCATCCGATTGCGATCGAGGCGAGGACGCATGCCGTGAACAGCCACAGCCCCCAGGCGGTCTGTACGCTGCCGATCCCGACGCCTTTAACCACCACGATATAGAGCGCGATCAGGAAAACATCGGCCATCGAGAGCTTGCCAATCGTCTCGATCAGCGGCAGTGCGCGCCGCCCGAGGTAGCCAAAATGGATGGCACTGATCGCCAGCGTCTTGAGATACGGAATGACGACCGCAAACAGCGCCACCAGCGCGGCCAGTGCCGCGTCGACCGCCCAGAGGTCGCTGACACCCCGGATGATCGTGATCTCGTTGCCCGAGAACCACGGCAGCACGCCCGCCGTCGCAAGCGGCGCCAGCCAGGCGGCGGGATAGAGGATCAGCAGAACCATATTTGCGGAACGCAACAGAGAAAGGGTCATTCTGGCGGCGCCTTGCGTGGTCCGTCTATCGAACGCATGGAATGGCACGAACGGCTCGCGTGGTTAAGGACTAATCCCGCGCCCAAGATGGATAAAGGGGTCGCCTATCCGGCGATTTCGGACAGGACAAATGTCACGTAATTTTCCGTTAAACGGATATCGGGCGATCTCCCGCACCTTGGGAGACCACCAGATTGTGCTCAGCCGCCCTTCTTGTCTTTCGCGGCAACGACGCCGTAATCGGGGGCGTCTTTCGTAGCCACGACGCCGGAGTCGATCGCATCCTTTGCGTCGACCGCAGAGCCGCTGGTCTGATAGCTGGTGATCATGATGTCGGTCATTTCCATTTTCAGACCACCCGCGGCTTGATCGAGGTCGCCGTCGTCCAGGGCCTCTGGTGTCTTCTTGTCGGTCATCTGAGTGTCTCCGATTCTGGAAAGAAAAGTGGTTCAGGACTTGCGGGTGATGTACTCGTGGCTGAGTGTCAGTTCTTCCATCGCCACGTCCGATCCAGGGCGATGGACCGCCTGCGAGAACGTGGCCAGATCGCTCCAGCTTTTGTGGTCCGATCCAGCTCCGGTAACTCCGTCGAGTTCGGTTTCATCAAGCGGCGCTGGCGGTTTGGTGTCGTTGGTCATGGTGTCCTCCTGCACGTCTGAATGGCGGAAGGTTGCCCCCGACCGGGCCAGCGGTCTGTACCGGATGCTACAGCTTTGCCGAAGTGTTAACGGATCGCCTCGATGGGACCGTCCGGCAGGCCGTTGACGAACTGATGGACGTATGGGTTTTCGGTGCTGTCGATCTCACCAACGGGGCCTTCCCACTGGATCACACCGTCGTGCAGCATGGCGACACGGTCAGCGATCTTGCGCACGCTGGTCATGTCGTGGGTGATGGTCATCGCGGTCGCGCCCATCTCGACGACGATCTCGCGGATCAGGTCGTTGATCACGTCGGCCATGATCGGGTCGAGGCCCGTGGTCGGTTCGTCAAAGAAGATGATCTCGGGTTCGGCGGCGATCGCACGGGCAAGGCCGACGCGCTTCTGCATCCCGCCCGACAGTTCCGCCGGAAACAGATCTGCGACATCGGCCGTCAGACCAACGCGGCGCAGTTTTTCGATGGCGATGTCGCGCGCTTCGTCCTTGGTCTTGCGCCGCTTGCCCTGCAGCAGCCGGAACGAGACGTTCTGCCAGACTGGCAGCGAGTCAAACAGCGCGCCGCCCTGGAACAACATCCCAAACTTGTCGAGTTGCGCCTCGCGCCTGCGGCCCCGCGCCTTGGTCACGTCCTCACCGTCCACCCGGATGATCCCGGCATCCGCCGTCAGGATGCCCAGCACGCATTTCAGCGTGACCGACTTGCCGGTGCCGGAGCCGCCGATGATGACCGTGGAGCTGCCAGGCTGCACCGACAGATCCACGCCGCACAGAATGTGCTTGGATCCGAACGACTTACGGACGCCGGCCATCTCGATTTTCGCTGTCATGTTCCGAACAGTGCCTCGGTCAGGAAGTAGTTCGAGGCGAGAATCAGGATCGACGCGATGACAACGGCCGAGCGGGTGGCGCCGCCCACGCCCTGCGCGCCGCGGCCCGAATTGTACCCGGCATAGCAGCCCATCAGCGCGATGATGAAACCGAAGACCGCCGCCTTGATCAGGCCGGACGTGATGTCACCCGCCGTCAGGAAGTTCCAGGTGGTGTTGATGTAGGTGCCGGGTGAAAAATCGAGCCGCCCGATCCCCACCAGAAACCCGCCCATGATACCGATCACATCGCCAATGAACGCGAGGATCGGCATGACGATCACCGCAGCCAGCAGGCGCGGCGCCACGAGGTACTTCATCGGGTTGGTCGACAGCGTGGTCAGTGCATCGATCTGCTCGGTCACCCGCATGGTGGCAAGCTCTGCCGCGATCGATGTCGATACGCGCCCGGCCACCATCAGGCCGACCAGAACCGGACCGAGTTCGCGCGTCATGGCAATGGCCACGATGTTGGGGACGACCGCCTCGGCATTGAAGCGCGCGCCGCCGGAATAGACCTGCAGCGCCAACGCTCCGCCCGTGAACAGTGTCGTGAGCCCGACCACCGGCAGCGAAAAGTAGCCGATGCGCAGCAGCTGGCGGCCAAGCTCGGTCATGTACCAGGGCGGAAACACGATGTGCGTGACGCCAGAGCCCGCGAACAGCGCCAGCTTGCCGGTCGCCTGGCAGAGACCCAGTACCGCCGCTCCGATGGCCGCCACAAACCCTTGCAATAGCGTCAGTGCCGCCATCTGTCCTCACATTCCGTTCGCGGGGATATATCGGGCCGCCCTGCCCCTGCCAAGTCTTACGCGCCGGGTTTGAGTTCCCGTGCAATCTGACGAACGATCGGCATGGCCTGTTCCGGCGTCATGCCCGGTTTCAGACGATCATCATAGAGGATGCGCAGCAGCAGTTCGTCGTGCTCGGTCATCAGGGCAAACTCTTCGTCATCGTTGAACAGCGAAGGCCGCACGTCCGGGTGATCGTTCATCAGGCCCATGGTCTGGGCCAGTTCCTCCTCGATGCAGGACTCGGTCATCGGTGCGCGCAGGTCGGTGCGGATGACGACGATGCCGAACTGGATGCGGCCGCGTTCGCCCTTGGCGTCATGCTCGGTATAGGACTGCCCGGCGCAGGGCGAATAGGACAGGTGCCAGATCTTCAGGAATTCGCCGAGTGCATCGTAGACCGAGCCCTGATCCTCGCCGTCACGCTCGAATTCGAGCATCTTGATGACCTCGTCGAACTCGGCCCCGTCACCCAGTATGACGAAAATGTTGGGCGGGTCTTCGCGCTCGGCGTTGACCAGGAAATCGTTGGACGGCTTGAAGCCGATGCCGGTGATCTCGGACAAGTGGTCCATGAACCCGTAGATCTCGCGCCGGACCCCGGCCTTGGTGCCGCTCGCCGCGATGATCTGCAGCCGGATCTGCTCTTCCCAGCGCCGCAGCATCGGCGGGCGCTCGTCCTCCGGCACCTCGGCGCCCGTGCCGAACGGGTCCGGTTCGAGGTCGAAGGCAATGCGGCGGAAATTCTCGACCAGAAGACCCGCATCCACGGGCGCGTCGGCTGGCTTGCGGTCAAGCCGCATGCCTCCGGCAAGCTTGGTCTGGAATGTCCAGTCGTCCAGATCCGATTTCTTTGTGTCGACGCAGGCCGAGAGGCCGAGCAGCGCAAGCACAAGCAGCACACGCATGTATCAGGCTCCGAAGATCCAACCACACGACCATAGTGCGAGCGCGCCAACACGTGCAACTGGCTTATTGGTGAAGTGCCGTGTCTTCGGTTTCGCTGTAGGTGCGCCCATAGCGCGGCCCGAGCGAAGTCAGAATCTCGTGCCCGATGGTCCCGGCAGACTTTGCCAGCCGATCGATGTCCTGGTTGGGGCCGATGATTTCGATCATGTCGCCGGCCCGGCATTCCAGACCGGTGACATCGAGCGTGATCAGATCCATCGAGACACGCCCGGCCAGGGGCACCGGCACATCGCGGAGGTAGACATTGGCGCCATGCCCCAGCGCGCGGATCAGACCATCGGCATATCCCGCCGAGATCGTCGCGATCCGGGTCGGCCGCCGCGCCACGAACGTCGCGCCATAACCAACGGTTTCCCCCGGCGCGACGTCGCGGACCTGAATGACCGGAGACTCGACACGCACAACAGGGCGTGCATAGCGATAGGGCGCGCCGCCATAAAGACCGATGCCGGGCCGGACCATGTCAAAATGGAAGTCCGGGCCGAGCAGCATCCCCGCGGTGGCGGACAGGGACAACCGGGCCTGCACCCCTTCGGTCATCTCGCGAAAGGTCTCGAGCTGTTGTTCGTTGAGCGGGTCCGCCGGATCGTCGGCATTGCCCATATGACTCATCACGAGGTCGACACAATCTGGCAGCCGTCCGAGCGAGGCGAACTCCTTGGCCTCCATCCCCAGACGGTTCATGCCGGTGTCGAGCTGGATCGCGCAGGGCGCATCTTCGTGCTCGAACCACGTGAAGGCCTGGTTGGCACTGTTCAGAACGGGCCGCAGATCGTGCAGGCGGTAATCGAGTTGTTCCTCGGTGCCGTAGCCGCCCAGAATGTAGATCGCGCGGTCGTCGCCGATTGCTTCGCGCAGGGCAACGCCCTCGGACGGTACGGCGACGAAGAACGTCTCGACCCCGTCGCGGGCGAGCGCACGGCCAACCTCGGCGGCACCGCAGCCATAGCCATCGCCCTTGACGACCGCCGCCGTCTCGACCTCGGGCAAGGACATGGAATCGAGCGCGACCCAGTTTGCCACGAGGGCGTCGAGATCGACGGTCAGGCGCGACGTCAGCGAGGTCGGCATCGGGTTCGGCTCCGTGCGGGCATCATCTTGATGACCAAGTCTTCGGGCACCCGCGCGTCGGCTTCAACCCCGTCAGGTGCGTCGAGATGGCGCCAGACCGGGGCTATTTGAAGTCCGCGCCGTCGTATCCGCCACTGGGACCGCCGTTGTAGCTGGGCTCGCGCACCGGATCCGAGAACTTGGTGTAGATGTCCTCGAAGTGCAGATCGACCGTGCCGATGGGCCCGTGGCGCTGTTTGCCGATGATGACCTCTGCCCGCCCGTGCAGGCGTTCCGCCTTCTGCATCCAGTCCGGGAACTTGTCATCATCCTCGGGCGGCTTGAGCCGGTCGTGGTAGTAGCTTTCACGGAAGACGAACATCACGACGTCCGCGTCCTGCTCGATCGATCCGGATTCGCGCAGATCCGAAAGCTGCGGGCGCTTGTCGTCACGGCTTTCGACCTGGCGCGAAAGCTGCGAGAGCGCGATGACGGGAATGTCGAGTTCCTTGGCGATGGCCTTCAGGCCTTGCGAGATTTCGGACACCTCGTTCACGCGGCCCTGATCCTTGTTCGAGGCCGGACGCAGCAGTTGGAGGTAATCGACCACCAGCACGTCCAAACCGAACTGCCGCTTCAGGCGGCGTGCGCGGGCGGCAAGGCCCGAGATCGGCAGCGCGGGCGTGTCATCAATGTAAAGCGGCGTGCGCTCGAGGTCCCGAGCCACTTCGAGGAAGGTGCGAAACTGATCCTCGGAAAGTTTACCGGACAGAAGTTCGTGGCTCTTGATCCGCGCCTCGGCGGCCAGAATACGATTGGCGAGCTGTTCCGACGACATCTCGAGCGAAAAGAAGCCGACGACGCCGCCATCCACCGTGCCCTCGCTGCCATCGGGCTTCGTGCCCTTGCGATGTTTGCGCGCGATGTTGAAGGCGATGTTGGTCGCGAGCGCTGTCTTGCCCATGGACGGGCGGCCCGCGAGGATCAGCAGGTCCGACGGGCGGAAACCGCCCAGCTTGTAGTCCAACTCTCCCAGACCCGAGGAGATCCCGGCGAGCCCGCCGCCCCGCTGGAACGCGGCGTTGACCATGTTCGCGGCATCGGTTGCGGCCTTGGCGAAGGATACGAAGCCGCCTTCATACTTGCCCTTCTCGGCGAGCGAATAGAGCGCTTGTTCTGCCTCGGTGATCTGCTCGGGCGGCTCGCTTTCATGGGAGAAGTCCGTGGCGCGCCCCTGGATCTCGTCACCGATGCGGATCAGCTCGCGCCGCATCGACAGATCGCGGAGGATCCGGGCGTAGTCGGGCGCGGCCACGGTCGAGGTCGACGCCCCGGCCAGCCGAACCAGATAGTCGCGCCCGCCAAGCGCGGTCAGACCTTCCTCCTGCTGGAGATAGGTCGCCAAGGTGCGTTCGTCGGCGCGCACATTGCGCTGGATCAGTCGGGTCAGCGTCTCGAAGATCTTGCCATGCACCGGATCGTAGAAGTGATGCGGCTCGATGATAGCGGCGACACGATCGAAAATTTCGTTGTTGAGGAGCAATGCGCCCAGCAGCGCCTGCTCGGCTTCGATATTGTACGGATTAAGCCGTACGTCAGCGATCTGACTGCCGTCTGCCATCGTGCCCCTCGTTCTTTCACGCAGGCTTCCGGGACTAGATCTTCGCTGCGCTGTTGGGAACACCACTATATCGGGGATAACGCGGATAACAATGGGGATAAATCACAACCCCCTCTGGACGCTGGATTCTTTTCCGTGGATGACTCTGTGGACAAGAAAAACACTGTCACAAAACCGAGGGCATGATGTCAAAAACCTGCGTGATCACCGGTGGCACGAGCGGAATCGGTCAGGCGACGGCAGCACTTTTGCAGAGCGCGGGCTGGGCGGTGACGGTCACGGGCTTCACGCCGGAAGAACTGGAGGCGACGCCCGGTGCAGTTGCGCTGGATGTGCGCGACAGCGATGCGGTCCGGGCGTTCTTCGAGCGGTTCGACGCATTGGACGGTCTGGTCAACGCGGCGGGCATGTCCGGCATCGAGAACGACCAGACCGATCCAGAGTGGTTTGCGACGGTGATCGACGTGAACCTGACGGGCACGATGCGCTGCTGCAAGGCGGCCTATCCAGCACTGGTTGCATCGGGAGGGTCCGTGGTCAACATCGCGTCGATCCTGGGCTTTGTCTCGGGTCTCGGGTCACCCGCATATTCGGCGTCTAAGGCCGGGGTCGTGAACCTGACCCGTGCACTGGGCGCGATGTGGGCGCAGGACGGCGTGCGCGTGAACGCTGTCGCACCCGGCTATATCGAAACGCCGATGACGGAGCCGGTCCGGCAAATGAACGAGCGCGCCGCGCGTGTGATGAACCGCACGCATATGAAACGGTTCGGGCAGCCCAGCGAAGTTGCCGAGTTGATCGCCTGGCTACTGTCGGACAAGGCGAGCTTTGTGACTGGCTCGACCCATGCGGTCGATGGCGGGTATCTGGCGACCTGACGCATTGAGGCGTCTCAGCCGAGAAGCTGACCAAAGGCGTCCATCAGTGTGTCGGCCTGCGCTGCATCCACATCGAGATGGGTGACCACCCGCATCCGATGCCTGCCTAAAGCACCGACCCTGATACCCTTCTCGCCCATCTTTGCCACGACGGCATCCGCCTCGGGCCCATCGGGAGCCAGGTCGAAGATGACGATGTTGGTGTCCACCGGCAGGACCCCAACGATCCCCGGCAATGCCGAGAGCCGCGTGCCGATCGAATGCGCCAGAACGTGATCTTCGGCCAGGCGGTCAATGTTGTGGTCGAGCGCGTAGAGGCACATGGCCGCCAGCACACCCGACTGGCGCATCGCACCGCCCCAGCGCTGTTTCAGCCGCCAGGCCTCGTCGATGAAGTCCTTGCTGCCCGCCAGCACCGCGCCGACCGGACAGCCGAGCCCCTTGGTGAAGTCGAGCCAGACGCTGTCGCAGAGCCCGCCCCAGGTGGAGGCCTGGACGCCCGAGGCGACCACGGCGTTCATCAGGCGCGCACCGTCCAGATGCACGGCAAGCCCGCCTGACCGGCCGGCCTCGACCACCGCTTTGAACCGGTCCAGCGGCCAGACGGCGCCGCCGCCGAAATTCATCGTCTGCTCGAGCGACAGCAACCGGCTGCGCGGCTCGTAGCGCGAGCCCGAGCGCAGGGCGCCGGTCACGTCCGCCGCATCGAACTGGCCGTTCTCGCCGTCGAGCATGTGCATCATCACGCCCGAGAACGCCGCCGGACCACCGCCTTCCGCTGTGATGATGTGGCTGAGCCGATGACAGATCACCTCGTCACCGGGCCGGGTATGGGCCGCGATGGCGATCTCGTTACAGATTGTCCCCGACGGCATGAAGACCGCCGCCTCATGCCCCAGCAGGTCGGCAACACGGTCGCAAAGCCGAAGGGTCGTCGGGTCACGCCCGCTCTGTTCGTCGCCGGTTTCGGCCGTCAGCACGGTCTCCAGCATTGCCTGGCTGGGCCGCGTCTGAGTGTCGGAGTAGAAGTTGCAGCGTTCCATGCGGGGTGACCTGTCAGAGGATTCGTTGCCCGCACCCTGCCCAAAAGAAAAACGGCGCGCCAGTGGTGACATGGCGGGGGTCGCGAGACAGGGGGGGGAGGCGCTATTTCAAACATCCCCGTCCGAAATGAAAAAAGGCGCGCCACCCGGGCGCGCCTTTGTGTTCGTGGACCGGTGTCGCTCGGATCAGGCGCGCGGATCGTCCGTGCCGTCGGCTTCGATGACGGGCGCCGGGCCATCGCCTGCCTCGCCATCTTCGTCATCGCTGGCCGCACCGCCGACATCGTCGAACAGCTCGGCGATATCGAACTCGGCCTCGGCCTCTTCCTCGGCGCGGAGTTCCTGGATGGACTTACCGCTGGCCTGGATTTCGGCCTCTTCAGGCGTCCGTGCGACGTTGATCGTGATATCGACCGACACTTCCGGGTGCAGAACAACCTGCATCACATGCAAGCCGAGTTCCTTGACCGGGCGCGCGAGCACGATCTGACGCTTGTCGACGGTGAACCCGCCCTCGGTCGCTGCCTCGGACGCATCCCGTGCTGTGACCGACCCGTAAAGCGCACCAGCCTCGGAGGCCGAGCGGATCACGACGAACTGCTGACCGTCGAGTTTGTCGCCGATGACTTCGGCTTCCTGACGCTGCTCGAGGTTTGTTGCCTCGAGCTGAGCACGCCGGGCTTCAAAGCTCGCGATGTTGGCCTTGGTCGCCCGCAGGGCCTTCGACTGCGGCAGCAGAAAGTTGCGCGCGTACCCGTCCTTGACGGTTACGACATCGCCCATCTGCCCCAGCTTGGCGACCCGTTCGAGAAGTACAACTTCCATGATGGATCTCCTTACTGCACGGCGTATGGCAGCAGGGCGAGGAACCGCGCACGCTTGATGGCGCGGCTGAGTTCACGCTGCTTTTTGGACGAGACGGCGGTGATGCGGCTGGGCACGATCTTGCCACGCTCGGAGATGTAGCGCTGCAGCAGCTTGACGTCCTTGTAGTCGATCGTCGGTGCATTCTGACCCGAGAACGGGCAGGACTTGCGGCGGCGGAAAAACGGTTTGCGAGCCATGTCTGATTACTCCTCGCGGCGGGGCGGACGGTCGTCGTCACGACGGGGCGGGCGGTCGTCGCGATCACGGCGGGGTGGACGGTCGTCGCGGTCCCGGCGGTCGCCACGATCACGGCCACCGCGGCGGTCGTCACGGCTGTTCTTGGCGGTGATGACGGCGGACGGGCCTTCCTCGTGCTTCTCGACCTTGACGGTCATGACCCGCATGATGTCCTCGTGGATACGCATCAGGCGCTCCATCTCGTGGACGGCAGGCGACGGGCTGTCGGATTTCATGAACCCGTAATGGCCCTTGCGGTTCTTGTTGATCTTGTAGGACATCGTGCGCAGGCCCCAGTATTCGGTGCCTTCGATCTTCCCGCCATTGTCGGTCAGTACCTGTCCGAAGTGCTCGATCAGCCCTTCGGCTTGCGTGTTCGACAGATCCTGTCGCGCAATGAAAACATGCTCGTAAAGCGGCATGCTCACCTCATATGTCAGGCGCGCTTCAAAATACGGGGGCCAAACTCCCGATACCCGTATACGAGAGGCGACGCGGTCAAGTGCTCTCGGGAGAGCCGCGCGTATATGCAGAACCGCGCCGGAAGGCAAGGGAAATCGCTGGGCTGCGGGGCTGTCAGTTCAGGTCCCGGGCGACACGGAAACCGCCATAGATACCGGGCTGCGCGCCGACACCGGCAAACCGGTGCTGCGGGACGTAACTGTCGCGGAAGTTGGCGACGTTCGAGCCCTTGTAGATCCGCATGTTGCAATCGCCCGAGGTGCGGCTGGCGCCGGTTGCAGGACGGTTCTGATGGCCGGAGTTCCAACAGTCGTCGACCATCTCCCACCCGTTGCCCATCATGTCATAAAGTCCGAATGCATTGGGATTGAAGCTGCCCACCGGTGCTGTCCAGACATAGCCGTCATCGCAACGGCTGGACGACAGCGGTACGCCAACGGTGGCACCCTGCGCGTCATGAACATTGGCGTCGGCGCACGCCAGATCGACATTGTCACCCCAGGGCGCTTTTCCCGTACCGGCGCTGGCCGCGTACTCCCATTCCGCCTCGGACGGCAGACGGTAGCGCATGCCGGATTTCGCGGTCAGCCAGTCGGTAAAGGCGCGCGCATCGGCATAGGTGTTGCAAACGACCGGGTGACTATCGGTCTGGGGAAAACCGGGATCGCGCCAAGTGCGCCCTCCGTCGAACAGCCAGACGCCCCACCAGTGCCAGCAGCCCGGTTCGATGTCGCGGCCTGTCTCCTGCACGAAACGGGCAAACTGAGCGCGCGTCACTTCGGTGCGGGACAGCGCGAAGCCGTCGAGCGAGACCGGCACGCGCCCATTGCCGCGCTCATCGCCTTCACCACCCATCTGGAAACTGCCAGCGGGGATCGAGATCATCTCCGGGCAATCCGGACAATCGCGGAAACTGTTGCCCGGCGCCACAGAGGTGGTTCGGGGCGCCGTCACGAGAGGACGCGCCGCCACGACACTTCCAGTCCCGGCACTCGCACTGGCAGCGACACCGGCACCAGCACCGGCGAAGTAGAAGTCACCGATCAGCGACGACGATTCCCACGGAACCTGCTTTTCCCCTGTCGTTGAAAGCACTTGGCGGCGAACGTTCTTGAACATCTCCTCGATCTTCAAGCCGGGTGTCAGGATCTGCTGGGCAAGGGCTTCGGAGTAGGGGCTGTTTCGGCCATTTCCGTCCAGCGCGATCTCGCCCGGCGCAGTCGAATAGGCCAGAATCGACCCGCGCGGGGCGTCCATCCGGGCCAGACCACTCTGCAACGACCGCGAGGACGAAACGAACGGGTTGTTGCGGCAGGCATCCAGGATGATGACCGACATCTGCGCCCGGCTTTCACCGATCAAATCGAGCACCCACTGCGCCTCGACCGACGAATACTGCAGGTCCGTCGCGGTCGAGAACTCCGCATCGACCGGCAGCAGCAGGTTGCGCCCGTTGATCTGCACGCCGTGCCCGGCGAAATAGAACAGCGCCACCGCCTCGGGCCCCGCGTTGCGGACCCGCTGGGCGAAGTTCGAGACGGCCGTCTTGAACGCCCGAAGGCCAACATCGGTCGCCTGTGTGACGTCGAATCCCGTCTGCTCCAGCGCCTGTGTCATGCTGTCGGCGTCGTTGACGGGATTGGGTAGCGGGCTGAACGCATAGGCACCATTGCCAATGACAAGTGCCAGACGTTGCTCTGCGACACTCGCGTTTGGCAGGCTGTGCATGGCGATTGCGAGCGCAAGTGCGAGGATGAAACGATGCATGGGGAAGGTCTCGCGTCGATCGGGCTTTGCGCCAACGTCTCATTTTAGCCCGTCCGGAGCAACGCCCACGTATCAGATCAGCAGACCATAGGCGCCTTCGTGCTTGAGCAACGCGACTTTCGTTTCAACGCCTCCAGGGGCCGAGAACCCGCCGAGCCCGCTGGCACTCACCACACGGTGACACGGAATGATCACCGGGATCGAATTCCGCCCGCAGGCGTTTCCGACGGGTTGAGGCATCGAGCCCAGGTCGCGGGCGATCTCGCCGTATTCGCGGGTCTGGCCGAATGGAATCGCAAGCATGGCGTCGCACACGCTTTGCTGAAACACATCACCATCAGGTTGAAGGGGAAGGTCGAACTCTCTGAGTTCATTGCGGAAGTAGGCCTCAAGCTGACGCTCGGCTTCCCGCAGAATGGGCGTGTCGTCGTGATGCTGGGCCGTGCTCCAGGACACTGCCGTCACGCGGTCCTTTTCTTCGCGCACCACAAGGCGCCCGAGCGGCGTGTCGACAGATCGCTGAAACACCTAACTGCCGGAGAAGGATACCGGCCTGCCCTCTAGAATGATCTGAACGCCTGGTGCGATCACGGCGAAGTCGCCGAAAAGCGCGTGTTCTGCAAACTCGGACACACTGCCGCTCGCGGTCTCACCGCCAGCGCTCTCACCGTCGTCAAAGTTGTCGCTCACTTTGAACTCCCACGTCTACCCCCAACTCCATACAGTACCCCATGCGACAGGGATCACTCAACCAGAGATTTTCCCTAAATTTCAAGCAGATACCCCACCTCTGTAAGAGATATATCTCGCACTCGCACACTTGACGGGCGCATCGTTCGTTTTGAAAAGGGCGGGAAAGAATCAAAACCGGGACCGCGGCACGGGCCCGCACCGCTGGAGAAGCTCGATATGCTGGCACTGCCAAAGACACCCTCGTTCCGGTTGGAGGGTCGCAAAGCGCTGGTGACCGGCGCGTCATCCGGCATTGGCCTGGCCTGTGCTGCGGCGATTGCCGATGCCGGTGCGCACACCGTTCTCGCCGCACGGCGCAAGCCAGCGTTGGAGACTGCGGTCGAGGCGATACGGTACGCGGGCGGCTCAGCGGATGTGGCTGTGTTGGATGTGGCGGATCTGGAGGCCGTTGACCGCGTTCTGACAGAGCACGGGCCGTTCGACATCCTGGTCAATTCTGCCGGGCTTGCGAAGCACACGCCGACGACGGAGTCGGTGCCGGAGGATTTCGATCTGGTTTCGGACCTGAACTTCAAGGGTGCCTACTTTTTGACCCAGAAGGTCGCGAAGGGGCTGATCGATGCCGGGAAGCCGGGTTCGCTGATCAACATCTCGAGCCAGATGGGCCATGTCGGCGGGCAGGAGCGCGCGATCTATTGCGGCACCAAGCACGCGGTCGAGGGGTTCACCAAGGCAATGTCGATCGAGTTCGGCCCGCATGGGATCCGCGTCAACACGGTCGGGCCGACCTTCATCAAGACGCCGCTGACCGAGCCGACCTTTGCCCGTCCCGAATTGAAGGCGTGGGTCGAGGAGAAGATCAAGCTTGGCCGGATCGGCGAGGTCGAGGACATCATGGGGGTCGTGGTGTTCCTGGCGTCGGATGCCGCCGCCCTGATCACTGGCACGCACATCATCGTCGATGGCGGCTGGACGGCGGACTAGAGAGCCCCGGCAAATTGACCTCGGCCCGCCACGGCAATCAAATCGATTTCAGGGTAAATGCAAGGCGCTGACCCGACACCAGGACTAGTGGCGTGTTTGCTCTGGTCGCGGTGATCCGCGAGTGCGTGACCGTTTTGGACCGCAGAGAGAGCGTGCGGATTGAACCGTTCAAACACCGTTAGCTTGGTGAGAACCTGAGCGACAGGCATGACATGCCGCCGTCGAGTTTGGCGGCTTCCGAGTTGCCGATCTCGCGGACAGCGTAGCCTGCATCGGTCAGCCGGTCGCGGGTGCGGGGAAAGCCTGCCGGGAACAGGACGAGGTCGTTGAAGCGGATGGCGTTGGCGCAAGCCTCCTCGCCCTCGGCGGTGTGGATCACGCGGTAATCTTCAAAGCAGCCGGAGGCATCAAGGCGCGGGGTCGCGAGGATCGTCTCGTCATCCATCAGCGAACAATCGGTTTTGAAGTGGAGCACGCCCGGCGGGGTTTCGACCTCGCGCACGTCATGACCAAGTGCTTCTGTCAGGCGGGTCAGTTCGGCCACCCCATCGGAGTCCGTGCGTGCCGATCGCCCGACGAGGATCTCGCGCCCGGTGACCAGAATGTCTCCACCTTCGATGAACCCATTCGAGATGGTCAATACAGTGCTGTATAGACCCTCCAAACAGGGCTGTATGGCTGCGGCCTCGCCCAGCCGCGACGGTGCGCCCGGGCGCATGATGACGGCGCATCCGGGCAGGCAAAGGGCTGCATCCTCGACGAAGCACGAGTCCGGGAACGATTCCAGCGCCGGAAGCACAGTGATCTCGGCCCCGGTCTCGCGCAATGCAGCGACATAATCGGTATGATCCTGCCGGAACCGGGCAAGATCCGGCGCGCCGGTATCAACCGCGCGCAATCCACCCGTGGCACTTTCGGCGATCTCGCGCACAACCGCATGGGTAAATCGATAGGACCACTCGCTCATGTTTCGTTCCACTGTGACCGTGCTTCACCATGCATTTCCTTGAAAATCACCCGCAGCGCAAGAACATGGGTTCAGACCCGAATCATCGAGGTGCGCAAAAACAAGCGGGCCCGGACAGCGAGGACAACATGATGAAAACACTGATGACCGCCACGGCGGCGATGCTGCTTGCGACCACGGCCAGCGCCCAGACGCTGAACGTCTACAACTGGTCGGACTATATTGCCGAGGACACGGTTCAGAAATTCACCGAGGCAACCGGGATCGAGGTTGTCTACGACGTCTACGACTCCAACGAAGTGCTCGAGGCCAAGCTGCTGGCCGGTGGATCGGGTTATGACATCGTCGTGCCGACCTCGGACTTCCTGCAACGCCAGATCGAAGCCGGCATCTACATGCCGCTGGACAAGTCCAAGCTGCCGAACCTGACGAACATGGACGCGGCCTTGATGGCGAACGCGGCGGGTTATGACGCCGACAATACACACTCGGTCATCTACATGTGGGGAACGACGGGCGTCGGCTATAACACCAAGATGGTGGCGGAGAGACTGGGCGAAGACTATGAAGTGAACTCGTGGGATCTGGTGTTCAATCCAGATGTCGTCTCGAAGCTGGCCGATTGCGGTGTGTCGATGCTGGATGCTCCAACCGAGATGATCCCGGCCGCGCTGAATTATCTGGGCCACGATCCGAACAGCGAGGACAAGGGTGAGTTGGCCGAGGCCGGCGCGTTGCTGAAGTCGATCCGCCCACACATCCGATATTTCCACTCGTCGCAGTACATCAACGATCTGGCGAACGGCGACACCTGTGTTTCGGTTGGCTGGTCGGGCGACATTTTCCAGGCTCGGGACCGCGCCGATGAGGCCGATAACGGTGTCTCGGTCGCCTACATCGTGCCGAAGGAAGGCGCCTTGCAGTGGTTCGACATGCTTGCGATCCCCGTCGATGCTCCGAATCCCGAGGCCGCGCATCAGTTTATCAACTTCATCATGGAGCCGCAGATCACCGCCGATATCACCAACTATGTCTGGTATGCCTCGGCCAATTCCGCATCGCTGCCGATGATCGATGAGGAGATCAAGACCGACCCGGGCATCTTCCCGACCGAGGAAGCCAAGGCGAACCTGTGGCCGGCAAAGGTGAAATCGCCGCGCACCGATCGCGCGATCAGCCGGCTCTGGACCGAGGTGAAGACCGGGCAGTAAGGCAAGCGGACAGGTCTGACCTGTCCCCATCGCCATGTCGGATGCCCCCATAGCCGCAGATGTGAAGCCCTGGCGCACGGGCGCCGAAGAACCGTTCATCCGCGTCAGGTCCGTCACCAAGTCCTTCGGCTCGGTGACGGCGGTCAACAACGTCTCGATGGACATCTACAAGGGAGAGCTGTTTTGCCTGCTAGGCGGATCGGGTTGCGGGAAGACGACCCTGTTGCGGATGCTGGCAGGGTTCGAGACGCCGACATCCGGTCAGATCGAGATTGACGGGCAGGATGTCGCCGGGGTCGCGCCGCATGACCGGCCGACCAACATGATGTTTCAGTCCTATGCTCTGTTCCCGCATATGAGTGTCGCACGAAACATCGGCTACGGGCTGCGTCGGGATGGTGTCGCCAAGGACGAAACCGCGAGCCGCGTGAACGACATGCTGGATCTGGTCAAGCTGGGCGGGTTCGGCGACCGCAAACCGAACCAGCTGTCCGGCGGTCAGCGACAGCGTGTGGCCTTGGCCCGTGCGCTGATCAAGCGGCCCAAGCTTTTGCTGCTGGACGAACCTTTGGGCGCGCTGGACAAAAAACTGCGCGAGGAAACGCAGTTCGAACTTGTGAACATCCAGGAAAGCCTCGGGGTCACGTTCATTGTCGTCACCCACGATCAGGAAGAGGCGATGACGCTGTCGACCCGGATCGGCATCATGAACGAGGGCAGGATCGAACAGACCGGTGAGCCGCACGAGATCTATGAATTCCCGCAGAACCGGTTCGTCGCGGACTTCATCGGCTCGGTGAACATGGTCGAGGGCGTCGTGGCCGAGGACGAACCCGATCATATCATCATTCGCTCGGACCAGATGGGCGGCCTGATCCACGTGCCGCACGGGGTGGCGTGTTCGCCCAATCAGACGCTCTGGTATGCGTTGCGCCCCGAGAAGCTAGAGATCACGCGCGAGCAGACACAAGCCGAGAACTCGGTGCCCGGCGTGGTCGAGGACATCGCCTATATGGGCAATCAGTCAATCTACCGCGTGCGGCTGACGTCCGGCATGATCCTGCGCGTCGCACAGACCAACCGAGAGCGCGGAGAGCAAGGCATATCCTGGGACGAACAGGTCCACGTGAGCTGGGCACCCGGCGCAGGCGTGGTGCTGGCATCGTGACCCTGCACTCAACGGGCGGTGGGCGAGGAGCCCACCCTACGCAGGTGCACGAACCCCGCCATACAAGGGTGTCGGGACCGTGAGGGGCTGGCTGGCGCGGAACGGTCGAACCCTGGTCATCGCCGTCCCGATGATCTGGCTGTTGATCTTCTTCCTTGCGCCGTTTCTGGTCGTCTTCAAGATCTCGTTTGCGGAGCTCGCGCGCGCCCGGCCGCCCTATACACCCCTGTTCAGTTGGGAAGACGAGCGGCTGATCATCGAGCTGAGCTTCTACAACTACCTGTTCTTGCTGGAAGATTCGCTCTACATCCTGGCCTATCTGTCCTCGATCAAGATCGCCGCGATCTCGACGGTGTTCGCACTCCTGATCGGCTATCCGATGGCCTATGTGATCGCCCGCGCCCGCGAACCCTGGCAGAGCGTGCTGTTGATGCTGGTCATCCTGCCGTTCTGGACGTCCTTTCTGTTGCGGGTTTATGCATGGATCGGATTGCTCAAGGGCAACGGCACGCTGAACGCGCTGTTGCAGACGCTGGGGATCATCGACCAGCCGCTTGTAATCCTGCAAACCGATGCCGCGGTCTATATCGGCATCGTCTACACCTATCTGCCGTTCATGATCCTGCCGCTCTACGCCAACCTGTCGAAGCTGGATCTCTCATTGCTCGAGGCTGCCTCGGATCTGGGTGCAAAACCTTGGGTCTCGTTCCTGACGGTGACGCTGCCGCTTTCGCTGCCCGGGATCATCGCGGGATGCATGCTGGTCTTCATCCCGGCGATTGGCGAGTTCGTGATCCCGGCGCTGTTGGGCGGACCGGACACGCTGATGATCGGCAAGGTGTTGTGGACCGAGTTCTTCTCGAACCGCGACTGGCCGGTCGCCTCGGCTGTTGCCATCGCGATGCTGATCGTCATCGTGGCACCAGTGATGTGGCTGCGCAGGCTTGAGGCCCGGCAGGGAGGAGACGGATGAACCGCCTGCCCCTATCGGTCAAGATCCTGGGCGGGCTGGGGTTCCTGTTCCTCTACATCCCGATCTTTTCGCTGATCATCTACAGCTTCAACGAGTCAAAGCTCGTCACTGTCTGGGGCGGTTTCTCGACCAAGTGGTATGGCGAGTTGTTCCGCGATCCGCAGATCCTGGGGGCTGCATGGATCAGCCTGAAGATCGCGCTGGTCTCGGCGACGCTGGCGCTGGTTCTAGGAACGCTGGCAGCACTGGTGATGGTGCGTTACGCGCGCTTCCGGGGACGCGGGCTGTTCAGCGGCATGATCACAGCGCCACTGGTTATGCCCGAGGTGATTACTGGGTTGTCGCTGCTGCTGTTGTTCGTGGCTTTGCAGAACGCGGTCGGCTGGCCTGCGGGACGCGGTTTCACAACCATCGTCATCGCGCACACGACATTCGGCATGGCCTTTGTCGCCGTGGTCGTGCAGTCGCGACTGGCGGACATTGACAGATCGATCGAGGAGGCGGCATCGGATCTGGGCGCGCGCCCGGTTCGGGTGTTCTTCGACGTCACCCTGCCCTCGATCGCACCGGCCCTGGTGTCGGCCTGGCTCTTGGCCTTCACGCTGTCGCTGGACGATCTGGTGATCGCGAGCTTTGTCTCTGGCCCCGGGTCGTCGACACTGCCGATGGTCGTGTTCTCGAAGGTCCGCCTTGGCGTATCACCGGACGTCAACGCGCTGGCGACCCTGATGATCCTGGCTGTCGGGATCGGCATCGCGATTGCAACGTTTGCACTGACCCGGAAACCGCGCCAAAGCGCGTCGTGACGCAGTTCCAAAGCCCCGTGCAGGAACGTATATGAACACCAGACCACCGCCACAGGACGAGGACCAACATGTCGACGATGGATGACCGCGAAAAGGGGTTTGAGCGCAAGTTTGCCCATGACGCAGAGATGCAATTCAAGGCCGAAGCGCGGCGCAACAAGAAGCTGGGCCTATGGGCGGCTGGCAAGATGGGCATCATGAGCCCGCAGGACGCCATGGCCTATGCCCAGGAAGTCATCACGGCCGATTTCGAGGAAGCCGGCGACGAAGATGTCTACCGCAAGGTTTCGGGCGATCTTGACGCCAAGGGTGCCGAGTGGACCGAGGCGGAGCTGCGCGAGAAGATGACGAGCTTCCTGACCGAGGCCAAGGCGGAACTGATGGACGAAACCAACTGACCTTTTCGGCATCACTGACGTGCCGATGATCCACCAAGGACGTGGACCGGTACGGAGCACTTGACCCTCCTTAGACGGACTTCGATAAGGACGCGTCGGGAGGAAGTCATTGCTGAACATAGTGTGGTTTCGACGTGACCTCCGGGTTACGGACCATCAGCCCTTACTGCACGCCGTCGAAAACGGTCTTGTCGCGCCGCTCGTGATTGTCGAGCCCGAATACTGGGCGCAATCCTTTGCGAGCGGGCGTCAATGGCGGTTTGCTGCGCGCGCGATCATGTCGTTGCGGTCGCAACTCGCGGTGATTGGTGCCCCGCTGATCGTTCGGACCGGAAGTGCGGTCGAGGCAATCCAGACACTGCAGGAAAAGTCCCAGGATGTCGTGATCTGGTCGCATGCAGGCGTGGCGAGCCGGTGGGAGGCTGATCGCGACGCCGAGGTTGGCGCATGGCTCGACGGTGCCGGGATCCCGTGGAAGACGTTCCCGAACATCGGCGACGGTCAGGCTGCGGATGGTGAGGCGACGAACTGGGATGACGTGCTCGCATCCGATCCCGAGCCTGCGCCGGAAGTCATGATCGCCCACGGCGTAACACCCGGACGAATCGTCTCGGAACGGATCCTGTATCTGGATGATGACCCTTGCGAAGACCTGCCCGCAGGTGCCGCTGCCGCCCGACGCGCAATTGATCTTCATGCTGCCGAGAACGGGTCAGAAGACGGCGGTGCGCGCCGGATCGAAACGACGCTCGCCGCGATCGAGCCCCATCTCGCCTGGGGGACCCTTTCCGTACGCGAAGCATGGATCGCGCTGGAAGCGGTGCGGCTTGAAAGTGAGGATGAGGCTGTCGTTCAGAAGATGCAGTCGCTTTTGCTCGAGCGGTTCGGTCCGCTCGACGGACAGCACCTGGACCCGATCTCCGAAGCCGAACGGATCAGTCCCAATGCGATGGCAGACGCGCTGAAGGATCTGCCCGATGCGACGGCCGCGCTCGGCACACTTCAGGACAGTGGGCTTGCGCGACGCGATGCCCTGGCTCAGGTCGCGGGCGCCCTGTGCAAGCAGCTTGGCGTATCGGCGGAGCGCGCCATTGGCACTCTCGCGCCGCTCTGCACAGGGTTTGTGGCAGACCGCTACCGCACGGAATGCGTCATGCCAGAGACCGGGCTTTCTGCTTCGGTCTCGTAGCAGGCGCGCCCGTCAGGCGCTGGCAGGTTGGGCGTCGACGGCGACATGTGCGGCGGGCGGTGAAACCTCCTCGGGCACTGCGCACAATCCGACCCGTTGAGCCCAGGCGCCAAAGCGCGGATCCGCCGTCAACACGGCAAACGGAACCGCGAAGCACAGGCCGGTGATCATAGGCATCGCCCAGGGCAGCGTCGCTGATCCGGCCAGCATCAGGATTGCGACGAACAAAGCCTTGCCGAACAGAGCCTGCGGCCAGAGCCCCCGCCACGCATCCGACCAGCTGAGCGAATAGGCATCCCGGTTCTGGCCTGTCCACATGATCGACTTTCCGAAAGCCAGCCCGATCAGGAACTGCGTCACCCGGAAGGCAACGACCGGCGCCATCAGGATCGAGAAGATCGTCTCGATGACCCCTCCGGCCGCGAAGCGCACAGGACCGCCGTACCGGGCAACGCCACCGGGTGTCAGGGCGATGTCCAGCAAGCCCATCAGCTTGGGGATCAACGACACAGCAAACATGATGAAAAACATCGCGATCCCGAAGGCCAGGTCGATCCCGGCGCCCGCCTGCGTCACCAGCATGCTGGCCGCGGCAAGCGTCATCAGCATCCATGCTGGCGCGCCGAAATACATCATGATCGCCTGGAAGATCTGAAAGCGCGAGGTCGGGCGCAGACCGCGCATCCCGAGCAGCGGGAAGTACTGCATGTTGCCCTGGCACCAGCGCAGATCGCGCTTTGTGAAGTCCATCAGCGTCGGAGGGTTGTCCTCGTAGCTCTCGGTCTCGATCGGCATCACGCGGACTTCGTAACCCGCACGGCGCATCAGAGCGGCCTCGACTTGGTCATGGCTCAGGATATGGCCGCCGTGCGGTGGTTTGCCCGGCAGGATCGGCAGACGGCAATGACGCCGGAAAGCGGCGGCCCGGATTAGCGCGTTGTGGCCCCAGTAGGGACCGCAGTCGCCCTGCCACCACGTGGCACCCATAGTGAACGAGCGCATACCATGGCGCATCCCGAACTGGAAGATACGGGCGAAGGCGCTGGTCGCAACAGACCCTACGGCAAGGGATTGCAGAATTCCGATTCGCGGATGCGCTTCCATGATCCGGACCATCTTCAGGATGGCCTGTCCCGACATCAAACTGTCGCTGTCCAGCGGCAGGTAAAGATCATAGCCACGGCCGTGCTTGAGCAGGAAGTCCCGCACATTCCCGGCCTTGAAACCGATGTTTTTGTCCCGGCGCCGGTAAGTTGCACGTACACCTCCAAGGGCTTTGCGCATTTTCGCGAACTGACGTTCTTCCTCGGCGGCGATCTCGGGTTCGGACGTATCGGACAGGATAAAGACGTCAAAGTGTGCGCCATATCCGGTCGCATCAAGGCCAGCGCGCATCTGGGCCAACCGCTCAAACGAGCGGAGCGGGTCTTCGTTTCGGACCGTCATAGCCAACGCGGTCCGCGTCGTCAGCGCGCCGACATTGTCCATCGCATCGAGATGAGGCGCGACCTTGCGCAGCCCGTTCCGGCGGCCGTGCAGCAGCCAGATTCCGATCACGGCATTCCACATGCCCATGACGGTCCAGGGCGCGCCGATCAGAAAGCACACGAAGATGACGATGTCGGAAGGCGACCAGCCCCCCATCGAAAAGGCCTTCGCCAGAACCCAGCAAAGTGCTGCAAGCGTGGCGAGGTTGAGCGCAAGCACGGTCGCGCGGCGGCGGGCCAGATCACGGCTGTCCTGCAGCCCGGCTGGCGTCAGGTGAGGTTCCTCGGCGCGCTCCGGGAGCAATTCAGCCAGTTCGATCGGCTGCGCGGTGACACGAGACTGTGTGGGTCTGGCAATCTGGTTCATCTCACTTCGCCTCTTCTGGACGTCGCTCCCTGTCGCGGGTATGTGCGGTGCAACAAAAAACAATCAAGTACCGCGGGCTCATGGGATTTTCTGCAGACGCTCTGATCTACACCGCGCCCGGCGAGGTCCAGGTCAATCGGGTTCCGTTGGATCCGGCCGGCGTCTTGGTACGGACGCGGTTCTCCGGAATCAGCCGTGGCACAGAGCGTTTGATCTTCAACGGCCTGGTACCCCCCGGTGAATACCAGCGCATGCGCGCGCCGCTGCAGGTCGGCGATTTTCCGTTCCCGGTCCGCTATGGATATGCCGCCGTCGGCACGGTCGAGGCCGGGCCGGAAGATCTGCTCGGCCGCCAAGTCTTCTGTCTCCATCCGCATCAGACGCTGTTCCGTGCCGATCCGGGGATGCTTGTCCCGTTGCCTGACGACGTGCCGCCCGAGCGGGCGATCTTGGCCGCGAACGCCGAGACAGCACTGAACGCGATCTGGGACGCCGACGTGCATCCGGGGTGCCGGTGCCTGATTGTCGGCGCGGGCTTGTTGGGGTGGCTCATCGCGGCTTTGCTTTCCAGAAGATCCGATCTCTCGCCGCGTATAACGGACATACGGCCCGAGACCGGCGTCAAAGCGGATGACTTCTCTGTGAGGTTTTTGAAACCTGATGCCGTAGAGCGGCAAGCCTACGACGTCATCTTCCACACGTCAGCGAGTGCCGGTGGACTTCAAACGGCAATCGATGCGGCGTGTTTCGAAGGGCGCGTCATCGAGTTGAGCTGGTACGGTGATCGGCCGGTTTCCGTCGATCTGGGCGGAAACTTCCACGCAAACCGCGTCTCGATCATCTCCAGCCAAGTCGGCAGCGTTGCGCGCAGGCGCCGCGCGTCGCACCGTTACCGTGACCGGCTGGAACAAGCGATCGCGGCACTGTCCGATCCACGCCTGGATGCGCTGATCACCGAGGAAGTACCGTTTTTTGATCTGCCAGACGCGCTGCCCCGCTTGCTTGCAACGGATGCGCCGGGTATCGCCACGCGCGTCGTTTACCCATAAGCACCCGCGCCCCTGACCAAGGTGCTATTCGTCAAAGGAGACCCCCATGTACGCAGTCGAGGTCCGCGATCACGTGATGCTCGCACATTCGATCCCCGGCGAGGTCTTCGGACCGGCGCAGAACCTGCACGGCGCGACCTATGTGATCGACGTCGCCTTCCTGCGCGAAACGTTGTCCGAGGATGGCATCGTTGTCGACATCGGCCGCGCGCATGATGTTCTTGGGCGGGCGCTGGCTCCGCTGCGCTATGCGAACCTCGATGCAATGGAGGAATTCAAGGGTATCAAGACAACCACAGAGTTCCTCTGCAAGTACGTGTTCGACCGTGCTGCCGAAGCCGCGCACAATGGCGAACTTGGGCCGGGATCGGACGGTCTGCAGAAGATCCGTGTCACCTTGAACGAAAGCCATGTCGCCAAGGCCTGGTACGAAGGCGATCTCTGACCCGGTGCTGGTTCACTTCGCCATTCCCGGAGACCTGTCTACACCAACCGGTGGCTATGTCTATGCACGCTGCGTGATCCGCGCCGCAGCGGAGCACGGCGTTGAGTTGCGACCCCTGCAGCTACCCGATGGTTTTCCCGACCCGAGCGCCGCGGAGATCGACGAAACCTCTCGGGCTTTTCGCGAACTGTATGGCGCGGCACCTGTGCTGATCGATGGTCTTGCCGGTGCGGTGATGCCTGTCGATGTCCTGAACCAGATCGCCGGGCGCAAGGTCATGCTCTGTCATCATCCGCTGGCGCTGGAGACCGGTGTTCCATTGGACAGACGGGACGCTCTGTTAGTCGCCGAGACGGCGGCACTGAGTGCTTGTGATCATGTCATCACAACCAGTCATGCCACGGGCGAGATCCTGAAGAGCGATTTCGGCGTTGCCGGTGACCGGTTGACCGTGGCGCCACCCGGAACCGATCCAGCACCCCGCGCAAAGGCTGACGGGCCATGCAGGATCGTCAGCGTCGGTTCCCTGACGCCGCGCAAGGGTCATGAGCGATTGATCGACGCGCTGGCCGGGATCAAGGATTCCCCGTGGTCCCTTCGGATCATCGGACCGCACCGCGATGCCCAGACAGTCGAAAAGGTCACAGCACTGATCGAGGCGCATCAGCTCGGCGACCGGGTGCGGTTGGACGGTGCGCTTCCGGCGGCCGCCGTGATCGCTGCCTATCAGAGCGCGGATCTGTTCGCGCTTGCCTCGGAATATGAAGGGTTCGGCATGGCCTTCGCCGAGGCGATGAGCCATGGATTGCCGGTCATTGGCCTGCACTGTGATGCCGTCGCAGAAGCCACCGCGGGCGGTGCACATCTTGTCGACGCCGATGCGTTCGCCGATGCCCTGCAAGACCTGGTTGCCGATACCGACGCGAGACGTGCGCTTTCGGACCGAAGCTGGACGACGGCGCAATCCTTCCTCAGATGGCCGCAAACCGCGGCAATCATCGCCGCGACACTGAAACGAGAGACACCATGAGTTTCAGCGCCGATTGGCTCGGCCTGCGTGCAGATGCAGATCGCCGGGCCCGCAATCCGGATCTGGCGGCGCGGCTCAGTGCCCGCTTTCAGGGTGTTGAGGGCTTGCGGATCCTCGACCTCGGCTCGGGAACCGGCGCCAACATGCGCCTGACCAGCCAGTTGCTCGGGCCTGGGCAGCGCTGGACGCTGGTCGATAATGATCCCGCCCTTTTGAGCACGGTCACAGGGCAAACGGGTGTGGGTTTTGAGACCCGGCAAGCAGATCTTGCCAAAGACCTCGACGACCTGTTCGACACTGGCGTCGGTCTTGTAACCGCGTCGGCGTTCTTCGATCTTGCAGGCGCAGATCTGATCGATGCCGTTGTCTCGGCCACCGTCGACAAGGGCGCGGCCTTCTACACGGTGCTCTCATACGACGGAGAGGAAGCTTGGGCGCCTGCTCACGCAGCCGATTCGGTCGTTCATCAGGCATTCCTCGCGGATCAACAGACCGATAAAGGACTCGGCCCCGCCATGGGGCCATCGGCGACCATGCACCTGGCAAACGCTTTTCGATCCCACGGATATGTCGTTGCACAGGGAAAAAGTGATTGGATCCTGTCACAGCCAGAGGACGCAGCGTTGATCGCTGCCTTGGCCCAAGGCGCCGCGTCTGCGGTTGAGAATGCGGTCGGAGACGTAGCATGGGATTGGGCGCGATCGCGCCAAACAGCGGAGTCGGTCAGGATCGGGCATCTGGATCTGCTCGCGCATCCACCCGAGGACCCGACACGAAACTGATCGCGGAACGACGCACCACTTAAGCGGAAAGCTTCAGATCACCCTGTGCGAAGTAGTCCTGCACCGCACGAAACTGCGTGCAGAACTCCTGGTATTCGGTGATCGAGAAACCGCCGTCACGCTTCTCGAAGGTTTCGCAGAGCGCGCCAAGTTGGTTCGCGCCGAGATTGAGCGCACAACCTTTCAGGAAGTGAAATTGCTGTGAGCGCTCTTCGGAGAACTCGTCCGAGACCATCGCCTCGAGTTTATCAACAGCCTCGGCGGCTTCTTCGAGGAACGACTCGACCAGTTCCATAAGGTCGTCCTCGCCGAAATCATCGGCAAGTTCCTGTAGCCGAGACTTGTCAATCATCTGCCCCTCCCGACGCAAGGCCCCCACAGCCTGAATCGAATTTTGCGCCGGAGAGGTTTATGAGTGGTTGACGTCTTCCACCGATCGTTAGGCTTCGATGAAGGAAATCGAGTATCCGGGCGCGACCCCGATGCTTTCCGTCGCAGGCCCGGTCGCCGCAATCGGCTTGCTGGTCACCGCATCGGCCAGGGCAGAGCCACCTGGCGGGCGCACGACGTAGCGCACGTTCACCTCGGTCTCGACAATCGCCACAGTGGCATCCGACGGCGCGGCGTTCGAATTCGCCGGTGTTCCGCTGACGGCAACCGTCTCGAAACCCAGTTCCGGCTCGTTCACGACCGGAATGTCGTGATACCGAATGTCGCGTGTCGCACCGTCGTGCCACCAAATCTTTACAAAACCTGGCATCGGCTGCCTCCTAGCATCAGGGAGCGTCCTGCTCCACCTAAGTAACAAATCCGATGTGCAACGCAGCCGGTTTCGGGCGGCCATGATGCTCACCGGAAACCAACGGAACCCTGTCCCGTGTCCTTGCCTGGTGAGGAATAGTAAAACTTGGTTACCAAGCCGTTAGCGCCTCTGCGAAACTGGCTTAACAACGCTGGACCGGCCATCAGGATTCCCCTAACGCTTGCTGATTGAAGACAGGGAGCAGCGCATGACTCAGTCGCGGGCACGGGTGGGTGTGGACATCGGCGGCACGTTCACGGATGTCGTTCTGGAAATCGATGACAGTCTGCATTCGATCAAGGTTCTGACGACCTATGGCGCGCCCGAAGACGCCATTCTGGACGGCATTCAGCAGGTGTGTGCGAAGACGGGGCTCTCGCCGGACGTAATCGACACCATCATCCATGGAACAACACTGGCGACCAACGCGCTGATCGAGCGGCGCGGCGCGAAGACAGCGCTGGTGACCACCAAGGGCTTCCGCGATGTGATCGAGATGCGGACCGAAAGCCGGTTCGAACAATATGATCTGAACCTGCGCCTGCCCGAGCCGTTGATCACGCGCAACCATCGTCATGTGCTGAACGAGCGGATCGGCGCCCAGGGTCAGGTTTTGCGCCCGCTCGACCGCGCCGAGGTCGAATCGCTGGCCGATGCACTGACCGGCTACACGTCGATCGCCATCGGCCTGATGCACGCCTATGCGAACGACAGCCATGAACGCCTGGTTGCAGAGATTCTCGCGGACAAGCTGCCGGATGCGGAATTGTCCCTGTCTTCCGAGGTCTCGCCACAGATGCGGGAATACGAACGCTTCAACACGGTCTGTGCGAATGCCTATGTCAAACCGCTGATGAAAGCCTATCTCGGGCGGCTCGTCGACCGGCTGGCAGGGATCGGGGTCAGCGCGCCGGTCTTCCTGATGCACTCGGGTGGCGGCATCATCGGGATCGAAAGTGCTGCCGAGTTTCCGGTGCGGCTCGTCGAGTCCGGTCCTGCGGGCGGAGCCATCTTCGCCGCGCACATCGCCAAGGCGCATGACCTGGACCGCGTGCTTTCGTTTGACATGGGTGGGACGACCGCGAAGATCTGCCTGATCAAGGGTGGGACGCCCAAAACCGCGCGCACTTTTGAGGTCGCCCGCAGCTACCGCTTCAAGAAGGGTTCGGGCATGCCGATCTCGATCCCCGTGATCGATATGGTCGAAATCGGCGCGGGCGGCGGATCGCTTGCCCATGTCGATGTGATGCGTCAGGTCCGCGTCGGCCCCGAAAGTGCGGGATCAGAGCCTGGCCCCGCTTGTTATCAGCGTGGCGGCAAGCGTCCTGCGGTGACAGACGCCGACCTGGTCCTGGGGCGGCTCGACCCGGATGATTTCGCAGGCGGCACCATACCGTTATCAACGGCAGCCTCGGAACGGGCTGTCAGCAACGAGGTCGGCAGTAAGCTCGACATGGACGCGGTGACGGCAGCCTATGCGGTGACCGAGGTCGTGGACGAGACGATGGCGAACGCCGCACGGGCCCATGCTGTCGAAAATGGCGAGGATCTGGCGACCTATACGATGATCGCCTTCGGCGGGGCAGCGCCGCTTCACGCCGGCAGGCTGGCGGAAAAACTGGGCGTCAATCGCATCCTCGTGCCGCCGGGCGCCGGCGTTGGCTCCGCCATCGGCTTCCTGCGTGCGCCGTTCAGTTTCGAGGCAACCCGCTCGACCTATTTGCGCATGTCCGAATTCTCGGCGGGTTTCGTGGCGCAGGTGCTGGATGAGTTGCGCAAAGAAGCGTCAGACTTCGTCCGGGCCTGCGATGCCACAGCGCCGATCAGCTTCGAGATCAAGGGGTACTTTCGCTATGTCGGCCAGGGTTGGGAGATTCCGGTCGATCTGCCGGAGGGCGCGCCCGATGCCGAAGCCTATCGCGCGTTGTTTGAAAGCGCCTACGAGACGCTGTTCGGGCGGATCGTGCATGGTCTGGATATCGAGATCACCTCTTGGTCTGTCCGTGCGGCGACGCCTGCCGCCGAAGCCGAGGCGGTCGAACCTGCGCAGTCAACGACACCCGCTGCGACCTCGGCAAGCCGGGAGCTCTACCTTGCTCAGGACGGAGCGCACCGCCCGGCGGGCGTGCTCAACCGGGACGCATTCGCCCCCGGCACCGGCCTTGCGGGTCCTGCGATCATCACGGAGCGCGAGACCACGATCATCGTGCCGCAAGGCTTCAGCGCCACCATGCGCGCCGACGGCTGCATAGACCTCATGAAGGAGACCGCATCATGAAGCACAGCGATATCGCCCTGCAGGTGATGTGGAACCGGCTGATCGCAGTCGTCGAGGAACAGGCACTGGCGCTGGTCCGGACGGCGTTCTCGACCAGCGTACGCGAAGCAGGAGATCATTCGGCGGGCGACTATGCTCTGCATGGCCGGATGCTCGCCCAGGCCGTCACCGGAACGCCGGGCCACGTCAATGCAATGGCTGAAAGCGTGAAGCACTTTATGCGCGAGATCGGCACCGAAACCATGTCCGACGGCGATGTCTACATCACAAACGATCCGTGGATGGGCACCGGGCACCTGCACGACATCACCGTTGTCACGCCGTCATTCCACCGTGGTGCGCATATCGGTTATTTTGCGTGCACGGCGCATGTCGTCGACGTCGGCGGGCGCGGCTTCGGCGCAGACGGAGAAAGTGTCTATGAAGAGGGCCTGAACATCCCGATCATGCACTTTGCCCGCAAAGGCGATGTGAACTTCGATCTTATCCGCGTCGTCCGTGCGAACGTGCGTGAGGCCGACCAGGTCGTCGGCGATATCTACGCACTCGCGGCCTGTAACGAGACCGGCCATAACCGGTTGATCGAGATGCTACAGGAGTTCGATCTTGCCGATCTGACAACAATTGCCGATTTCATCCTCACCAACTCCCATAATGCAACGGTCGAGAAGATCGCCGCCCTGCCCCGCGCGTCTGTCAGCAATTCGATGACCGTCGACGGCTTCGACGAACCGGTCACGCTGCAAGTCCGTCTGGATGTCCAAGACGACCACATTACGGCGGATTTCGCTGGGACGTCGCCGATCAGCCGCAAGGGCATCAACGTGCCCCATGTCTATACCCAGGCCTACGCCTGCTATGGGCTCAAATGCGCGATTGCGCCCGAGATCCCGAACAACGCCGCATCATTGGCGCCGTTCCGGATTACGGCACCCGCCGGGTCGATCCTGAATGCCGAACACCCTGCTCCAGTCTGTCTGCGCCACGTCATGGGCCACATGATCCCGGATACGATCCTCGGCGCGCTCGACCAGATCGTTCCAGGCATGGTCCCGGCCGAAGGATGTGGCGCGCTCTGTAACTTCCAACTCTACTTCCGGCCGAGGCGCGACGGAAACCATGGGCCAGAGGCCGGACATGCTGCCGTCCTGATGTTCAACTGCGGCGGCTCCGGCGCGCGTCCCGAACTCGATGGCATGAGCGCTACCGCCTTCCCCTCCGGCGTGATGACCATGCCTGTCGAGGCGACCGAACACACGGGACCGATCGTCATCTGGCGCAAGGAACTTCGCCCGGATTCAGGCGGCGCTGGCAGGTTCCGTGGCGGGCTTGGTCAGCATATGGAGATCGGCGCGACCGCAGGGCACGAATTCGATTTCTCGGCGATGTTCGACCGCGTCGATCACCCGGCGCGCGGACGCGCGGGCGGGCAAGAAGGCGGACGCACACGCTTTACCCTGGACGACGGAACCGCGATGCGCGGCAAGGGCAAACAGGCCATCCCGCCTGATCGCGTCGCAGTGCTCGATCTGCCGGGCGGGGCCGGGTACGGCGCGCCCGGGGAACGCGACCCGGCGCTCGTCCAGCGCGATGTCGAATATGGCTACATCTCGCCCGAATCCGCCAAACGCGATTACGGATGGGAGGGCTGAGATGGACGCCACGCCAAAGCAGGCTTCATACGACGTGATCATCATTGGCGGCGCGATCCACGGATCATCAACCGCTTGGTGGTTGGCGCGCAACCCGGATTTCGACGGCTCGATCCTGGTCGTCGAGCGTGACCCAAGCTACGAATTTGCGTCGACCAGCCACACGAACTCATGCATCCGCCAACAGTTCTCGGCCGAGGTGAACATCCGCATCAGCCAATTCGGTGCCGCATTCATCCGAAGCTTCCCGGAATTCATGGAGGACGAAGACGCACCCGAGATCGCGCTGCACGATTACGGCTACATGTACCTAGCAGGCACCGAGGAAATGGCGGAAACCCTGCGCACGTGCCAGAAGATCCAGTCCGATCTCGGCGCCGGCACCCGCATCCTCACGCCGGACCAGATCGCCGCCGAGTACCCGTTCTACAATCTCGACGGCGTCGTTCTCGGCAGTCACAATCCAGTCGACGAGGGCTATTTCGACGGCGGCACGATCTTCGACTGGTTCAAGCGCAAAGCGCGCAAGAAAGGCGCCGAATACATCCACAACGAAGTGACGGCGATCGGACGCGAAGGTGATCGCGTGACCGGCGTGACGCTGAAATCCGGCGACACGATCGCTGCAGGCACGATCGTCAATGCCTCCGGCCCGCGTGCGGCCGTCACCGCACGGATGGCGGGCTTCGACCTACCCATCGAGCCGCGCCGCCGCTACACCTATATCTTCGATGCCGAAGACGATCTCGGCCAGGATCTGCCGCTCACCATCGACCCGTCAGGCTGCCACATGCGCTCGGACGGGCGCTATTTCCTGTGCGGATGCCCGCCCTTCGAGGACCCGGCCATGGCATTCGAAGACTTCGGTTTCGAGGACGATATCTGGGAAGAGAAACTCTGGCCCGCAATCGCGAACCGGGTTCCAGCCTTCGAGCGAGTCAAGGTCGTCAATGCCTGGGTCGGACATTATGCCTTCAACACGCTCGACCAGAACGCAATCATCGGACGTCATCCGGAAGTGACGAACTTCATCTTCCAGAACGGCTTCTCGGGCCATGGCCTGCAGCAGTCTCCGGCCACTGGGCGCGGTGTCAGCGAACTGATCGCGCATGGCAATTACCAAACGCTCGATCTGACCGATCTCGGATACGAGCGCGTGCTGAACAATACGCCACTGCTCGAGAAGGCGATCATCTGAGCGACGCGATGTGACCACCGGGCGCCTCCAAGGCGGTTGGGTGGGCCGCCTCGAAGGTCACGTCAAAACGATATCAACGGGGAGCCTTGGAGGCTCCCGGCCTCACAGATTGCGCCGGTAGCTGATCGCTTCCGCGATGTGGATCTTCCGAACCGCATCCGAACCATCCAGATCCGCCAGCGTCCGCGCAAGCCGTAGCACCCGATGATAGCCACGCGCGGTGTAACGGAACTTCTCTGCAGCCTCCTGCAGATAGTATTGCCCCTCGTGATCGGGCCGCGCGACGTATTCCAGCGCCTCGCCTTCCAGTTCGGCGTTCGTGGATCCCGGGCGGTCACTCCGATCAGCCTGCGCCACGCGCGCCTGCTCGACCCGGCCGAGGACGCGGGCCGAGCTGTCGGAATGGCCAGGCGCATGAAGATCGCCGACAGGCACCCGGGGCACATCGATCCGTATGTCGAAACGATCCAGCAATGGGCCAGAGATCCGCGCCTTGTAGTCGCTGCCGCATTTCGGAGCCCGCGAGCACGCCTGAGAGGGATCCGACAGATACCCGCAGCGGCACGGGTTCATCGCCGCCGCCAAGAGGAAGCGCGCCGGATACCGCACATGGGCCGAGGCTCGCGCGACCACCACCTCGCCTGTTTCGGTCGGTTCGCGCAAGCTCTCCAGAACCTGCCGGTCGAATTCCGGCAACTCGTCCAGGAACAGAACACCGCGATGGGCCAGGCTGATCTCGCCCGGCTGCGCAAACTTGCCACCACCGATCAAAGCCGGCCGCGATGTCGAATGGTGCGGGTCTCGATATGGCCGCTCACGACAGATCCCGCCATCGCCCGGCACCTCCGCCAGCGAATAGATCATCGCGACCTCCAACGCCTCCTCCGGCGTCATCGGCGGCATGATCCCGGTCAGTCGCTTGGCCAGCATCGATTTCCCGGATCCGGGTTCCCCGACCATCAGAATATGATGATTGCCCGCGGCTGCGACCTCCAGCGCCCGCCGGGCCATGTCCTGCCCTTTCACATCCAGCAAGTCAGCCGCTGACCGCCGCGACGAAACCGGCCCCGGGACCGGCGCGCACAATGGCTCGCGCCCGTTGAAGTGGTTCACCAACTGGATCAAGGAATTGGGTGCGAGGATCTCTACGGCTTCGACCCAGGCGGCCTCCTGGCCACAGGTCTCCGGACAGATCAATCCGCGGTCCGCACTTGCGGCTGCGACAGCTGCGGGCAATGCCCCCTGAACGGATCCGATCCTGCCATCGAGCGACAACTCGCCCATTGCCACGAACCGGCTCAGGTCGTCTGGCGAGATCAGATCAAGCGCGCCCATCAAAGCCAGCGCAATAGGAAGATCATAATGTGATCCGGCTTTCGGTAGATCGGCCGGAGACAAGTTGATCGTAATCCGCTGGGCAGGCAGCGCCAGGCCGATTGCCGCAATGGCCGCGCGCACGCGTTCCTTTGACTCCGAGACAGCTTTGTCCGGAAGACCAACGAGCTGGAACGACGGCAAACCCGGAGAGACGGCGCATTGCACCTCGACCGGGCGCGCTTCGACCCCCAAGAACGCCACCGTATGGGCGCGAGTAACCACGCAAAGCTCCACAATTGGTTCCGATTGCGCTGGAACGTGATCCCCACATCGTTAAATGTGAGTTAAATCGTGCGCGCGGGGGACGGGGGAAACATGCGACTCGGACAGTCATTCAGGATCGGCGCGCTGAGCTTTGCCGTCCTCTTCGCCGTCGCACACGCTGGCGAACCACAGGTCATCGACGCGCGTGCCCAGTTCACCGGCGGCACGTGGCGCTTCGATGTGACCGTGCGCCACGCCGATACCGGATGGGAACATTATGCCGATGCCTGGCGGGTGGTCGGACCGGATGGAACGGTCTATGGCACACGCACACTCTACCACCCCCATGTTGAAGAGCAGCCGTTCACGCGGTCGCTGTCCGGTGTCCGGATTCCGGCTGACGTGTCCTCGGTTCGCGTCGAAAGCCGGGACAGTGTGCATGGCTGGGGAGCTACAACTGTCACCGTCCAACTCGAACGCTGAGCGTTCGACCAACAAGACCGATCTCACGCAAGCATTGACGCCCATTCCCAACGACCGGTAACAGCAGACGCGGGGCGGGATGTGCCTGTGCCCAGTCGCACGGCTCATCCATGTCCAAACCAGACGCGCAAGACCATCCTTATCGCTGGACGATCCTTTTCGGCGTCTGGCTAATCTATTTCGCGTTCGGCCTGTGCATTGCCTCGATGGCGCCGCTCGTGAGCGAGATCAGCAAAACGCTCGGCATCGGCAACAGCTCGATGGGGGCGATCCTCGGTGCCTGGCAACTGACCTACATCGCAGCGGCACTTCCGCTTGGAATGCTCTTGGATAAAATCGGCGTTGCCGTGGGTCTTTTGCTCTCCACGGTCGTTATGGCCGGGTCGATGATGCTGCGCGGGACTGCTCCGGACGGCATATTTCTGTTTGCAGCCGTTGCATTGTTCGGGTTGGGCGGGCCGTTAATCTCCGTCGGTGCCCCGAAACTCATTGCGCTCTGGTTCGGCGGCGCGGGCCGGGGGATGGCGATGGGCATCTACATGACGGGGCCGGCGCTGGGCGGAATCACGGCGCTCTCCTTATCCAACCCGGTTCTGTTGCCAGCGACGGGTTCGTGGCGCGGTGTGCTGATGTTTCTTGGGTTCTGCGTTCTGGCCGCTGGAGCACTCTGGTGGCTGATCTCGCGGCACACCGAAGCACGACGCCGCGACGGAAAGGCGACCGGCCTCTCGAAAGCAGGCAGTCTGCGCGCGTTCCGCGAGATCGCGGGTCTGCGCACCGTTCAGATCGTGCTTTTGATGAGCATCGGGATTTTCACGCTGAACCATGGCTTGAACAACTGGCTGCCCGAGATCCTGCGCGCCAAGGGTATGACGGCGGTGCACGCCGGTTTCTGGGCGTCGATTCCAACGCTTGTTGGCGTTGCGGGTGCATTAATCATTCCAAGATTTGCGACCCCTGAGCGCCGGATCGCGATCATGTTGTTTCTATTTCTCGCGGTCTGCGTGGCGACACTGCTGCTGCAGCTTGCGCCAGGGTCGGGACTGGTCACCGGTCTTGTGCTGCAGGGCATCGCCCGGTCCTCCATGATGACGGTTGCTATCCTGCTGCTGATGGAAGCACCCGGCGTTCCGCCCGAACGGGCCGGGATGGCCGGCGGCATGTTTTTCACCGTTGCGGAGATTGGTGGCGTCTTCGGGCCCCTCTCGATCGGCACGGTCTCGGCCATAACCGGAGACTTTGAGACCCCGCTGTTCCTGTTCACCGGCGTCTCGGTATTGCTGCTTGTTCTGTTGGGTTGGCTCTGGACCCTTCAGAAGGGACTGGCCGGGTCAACATCCAACGGGTAAAGCGGTCGGAAAAATCCACCAGAGGCCCTGCTCAAACGGTCGGGGCAGCATCCGGGGACAGGAATGGAGATCTCGAAGGCAATGAAGCGCGACTGGCTAGCAACTGCGCGGACCTTGTCCGAAGCGCTGCCCTACCTGCAGCGGTATGACGGCACGACAATCGTCGTGAAGTTCGGTGGCCACGCCATGGGGGATGCCGCCTCCATGGAGCGGTTTGCCCGGGACATTGTGCTCATGAAACAATGCGGCGTTCATCCGGTGGTCGTTCATGGTGGCGGCCCCCAGATCAACGAGATGCTCGAGCGGCTCGCGATCAAGACAGAGTTCAAGGACGGTCTCCGCATCACGACCGAGGAAACCGTCGAAGTCGTCGAGATGGTCCTCGCCGGCGTCATCAACAAACGCATCGTGGCTGCGATCAATGCCCAGGGCGGGCAAGCAGTGGGATTGTCAGGTAAGGATGCGAACTTGCTCGTCTGCGAGAAGGCGCTCAAGACAATGCGCGATCCCGACAGCAACATCGAAAGGGTGCTCGATCTCGGTTTCGTTGGCGAACCGGTAGAGGTCAATCCCCGGGTCCTGCGTACGTTCATCGACTCGGATTTCATCCCTGTCGTGGCTCCGGTGGGCGCAGGTCGAACCCCGGACGAGACGTTCAATGTGAACGGCGATACCGCCGCTGGCGCGGTCGCGGGCGCCATGCAGGCCGAGCGCCTGATGCTGCTCACCGACGTCGCGGGGGTGAAGAATGCGGAGGGAGAGGTGTTGACCAGGCTCTCAACACGTGATGTCGAAGGCCTCATCGGAGACGGCACGATCGCGGGGGGGATGATCCCGAAAGTCCGAACCGCACTTCATGCGATCGAACACGGTTGTGGGGCGTCTGTCATTCTAGACGGAAGGGCACCGCATGCCGTGCTGCTCGAATTGTTCACGGAGCACGGCGCAGGCACCCTAATCGTGCCTGATTAATCAAGCTACCGAGCCCCATCATGGGGCGCGACGAAGAAGATCACTCACATCTCTTGCCGCATGACGTCCAAGATCAACACGTCGGCATGATCGTGTCCGAGATGCTTCCGGGCGGCACCAGTCAGATTGCGACGGAGTTCTTCGATGATTCGGTCGTCCGTGAAATTGGTCAGGAAAGCGCCGGTGTAGGACATCTGGAAGAGTTCTCGTAGAAACGCATCGCGTAACCGTGGCTCCATTTCATGAACCTGGTCGATCTGACCGGCAGGTACATCCACGCCAAGTTCGAACATCATCAGCGCACGGGTTTCGCCTTCCTCGACGACCGGGACGATTGTCTGGCGCCCGATCTTTACGAAAGACCGCGGAGCGGCGGCGAGTTCGGCTTCTTTTTCCGCCTCGGCCGCTGCAGCCGCGGCCTCGGCATCTGTTTGCTCTGCCGGTTTCAGAAACACGCCAGCCGTCATCCCACCCGCGATGCCGAAAACGATCAGTATGATTGGAAGAAGTTTTTTCATTACTGACCTCAGAACGGGGAAATAAGGTCAACGACTTGCTGACCGAGCCGGGGTTGCTGCAGGTCAGTCACTTGCCCGCGCCCGCCGTAAGCGATCCGCGCGTCAGCAATCTTGTCATATGTGATTACGTTCTGACGCGAAATATCCTCGGGACGAACAATCCCGGCGATCTGAAGGTCACGCAGCTCGAAGTTTACTCGAACTTCCTGACTGCCACGAATAACGAGATGACCGTTCGGAAGGACGGTCACAACTGTTGCTGCGAGTCGCAGGTTGACTTCTTCTTCTCGACTAATTTGACCTGCGCCCGACGAAGACTGCGTGCCACTTGCACTTACGGCAGGGTCCAGCGTGTTACTCCCGCTCAACACCGAGTCGGCGATGTTTGTAAGCCCGAACGCCGCCGTGACTGAGACGTCGTCTGACCCACTGCGGTCGCGAGTCGTTGAGTTAGAGAACTCGGCGGTATCTTCGATCGCGATCGTGACCGTCAGGATGTCACCGACGGATTTTGCGCGCCTATCACCAAATAACGACTTGGGGCCAGAGCGCCAGAGCGATCCTGTAATGCGCGTGTCCGTCTGCTCCGGCAGTTGCGGGCGCAACGCCATTCGTGCCGGAACGGGTGGATCGATCGTGGGTTTCGCCGCGCCCGGTGCACTGATCGGTGGAGGCCGCCCGATCGAGTCGAGTTGGCCATTGCAAGCTGCCAGGAACAGAGCGCCACAAAGGCCAATCCATCTGAAAATCATCTGTAGACCTCGGCGCGGTTGGGGCCAGTGATCATCGCCTTAACCGAGATTCGGGTGTTCAAGTTCATCACGGTTACCTCGTCGCCGACACCTCCCGCGCTCAACGCACGCCCTTCGGTTCGAATCGCGAGTGACCCAAATTTGTAGGAAAGTGTCACAGTGTCATTTCGCTTGATGACGGTAACCGGGCCCAGATCTTCAGGCCGCACGGCACGACCTGCATAGATCGCCCGGCGCGTCTCACGCCCGACTATACCGTTCGGAATGCCCGACCCGTCCTCTCCAACGACCCTTACATCATCAGACTGAACGACGACCCCGACTCTGAGCGTTCGGCTGGCAACCACATCAGCGAGTGCGTGAGCCGACGTCAGAAGGCCGACCAGGCAAGCAGCCAGTGCCCGTGTGTGGACTCGCATTAACGGATCCTCGTCGTTGTCGACAGCATCTCGTCAGCGGCGCTCAGGATCTTCGAATTCAATTCATAACCGCGCTGTGCCTCGATCAACTCCGTGATCTCCGCCACCACATCGACCGAGCTTTCCTCGAGATATCCCTGCCTGATTGTACCGCGTCCGTCTTGTCCAGGATCGCCGACGTTCGGCGGGCCCGAAGCTGCGGTTTCGAGGAACAGGTTGTCCCCAATCGCCTGTAATCCTTTGTCATTGATGAAGGTCGCCAGCTGGATCTCGCCGATCTGCTGGGTGTCAACCTCGCCTTCGAACGCGGCAAAGACACCGCCCTCTCGATTGATTTCAACACTCTTGGCGTCCACCGGCACGGTTATGCCGGCCAGCAAGCGATAGCCGTCTGAGGTCACAACCTCCCCTTCGCCAGTCAGCTTGAGCGATCCGTCTCGGGTGTAAGCCGTATCTCCGGAGGGCAGTTCAATTTCGATGTACCCGTCACCTTCGAGAGCTACGTCGAGTTCACCCCCGGTTTGTCGTGTCGAACCCTGACGCACCTCCATTGAAACAGCCGATGGTCGAACACCGAGCCCAAGCTGCACCCCTGCCGGGAGAATCTCACCGGTTCCGGCCGTCACGGTGCCCGGTGTTCTGATCTGCTGATAATGCAGATCCGCGAACTCGGCGCGCCGCGCGTTGAAACCAGTGGTCGACATGTTGGCAATGTTCTGGGCGGTCACATCCACCCGAAGTTGCTGCGCGGCCATACCCGTCGCTGCGATCTTTAAAGCTTGCATTCTACACCTCTAAGGTCACGCTTACTTAGACGTTCTCTCCCAACGTCTGGATTGACTGGCGAACGCGTTCATCTTCGTCTTCGATAACGGACTGAGCCAATTCATATGCCCGAGTGACTTCGATCATGCGGGCAATTTCGTGTATGGCATCCACGTTCGATGACTCGAGTGCGCCCTGACGAACCTTCGGGTCCACGACTGGCTGAAAATTATCGTCGCGGACTTGAAAGGCTGTATTGCCGAAACGTGTCATGTTCACTTGCTCAGCATCGACGATCGCGAGCTGTGCCAGAACATCGTCACCGGCAGAGATCGTCCCATCGTCTGCTACCGCAATGTCTTTCGCTTCAATCGGTATCGGAATCTGCGCGCCACCAACGTCCAGGACGGGTGCCCCAGTCGCCGTTGTCAGAAGACCATCCTGCGAGATTTGAAAGCTCCCGGCACGGGTCAGGATCGGTCCCTCTTCAGCCTCAAGCAGGAAAAAGCCCGGACCCTCGATTGCGAAATCGAAGGTACCGTTGGTTTCAGAGACCGCACCGGGCCTGTCGAGAATGTGGCGCGCACCTGAATCTGCCATCGAAACGCTGTTCTCGTTCGCTGCGGCAAGAACAAATTCCGTAAAGGATACGCCTTCGCGCCGAAAACCAGTCGTGTCGAGATTTGCGATGTTGTTCGCAATAACATCCATCTCGAACTTCAGTCCGATCTGACGGTTCAACGCGAGGTAATGTAAGGCATTATCCATCGTTCAAAACCTCCCTTATGGCCCGTTCACCTGCTTCGAGATCCTGTAGATACTGTTCTACACCTCCATCGCTGAGCATGTCGGATCCTGCTGAAGAACCATTGAGCCGAAAGAGATCATCCAGAGTGTCGAGCTCCGATGCATCACCTTGCTCGAGGATACCGCGCACCGCATCAGGGACATTCCCTTCCTCTGCGTCCAGGGCCATGAAAGCCGTTTGAACGGCAACTTGTTGCTCTGCCTCATCACCAAGCAGCTGAAGTGCAGTATCAAGCGCGTCCTGGGTCCGTTCAGTCTGCCGTTCCGCTGCCAGCTTTGCGTTTACGATGTCAGACCGTACGTCGGGATCGCGGATATCACCTTCCAAAGCGGCCGAGAGCATGCTAGCGGCGCGCTCAGCATCTCCAAGGTCCAGAAAGGCGCGCCCAAGTAACCCACGTTGCAAGGAACTGATCGGAGCTTCGGAGAGAACAACGACTGCTTCGCGCGGATCGTCAGCCTCAAGAAAAGCATCGGCAAGCGCCAATGCGACTTGCTCCTCGGTCAGATCACCATCTCTCAACAGGGTCTGAGCCATTGCAGGCAATCCAACCTCCGCAAGAGACGTGACGAGCGCGCGGCGGAGAGGCGCCTGATCCAGATGGCCGTTCAGCGTCGCAGGATCCTCAAGGTAGGCTATTGCAAGAGGCGTCGTCTCGTCTTTTTCGTCACCGGATGAAACGAGTTCGCTGAGCAACTCCGTGTGCTTAGCCGGGTCCAGAAGACCTATTTCGGTAGCATCGGACAAGAATGATATCGTTTTCGACAGGCTGGCGTTTCGACTGAAAAGGCGCGCCTCAAGACCAAACGCCTTCGCACCAAGTGGCGTGCCAATTTCTTTCCGGGCGAGTTCACCCAGATCCGCAATCAATCGGTCCAGATCGCTTTCACCATCCGGATTGTTCAAAGCGCCTTCCGCCCGCATCATGAGGGCGGTCAAGGCGCTCTCAGCGTCACCGTTGGTCGCAAGTTCCAGATGCATGCGCGCACGCTCTGGGTCTTCCCGCCAAGCCGACAGGGCGTGGGACAAAAGATGTGTTTGCCCGAGCGTGCCGAATGACAATCCCTTGGCAGATCTGAGCGCCATGGCTTCCATGCGTCGCGCGGTATCCCACTGCCCCACATCAGCAGCGGCGAGTCCGAGTCGCGCCGAAATCATCTGTCGTGGAAACGATGGAAACTCTTCGAGTGAATTTCCACCGGAGAGTTCGCTCCGAATTGCCGATGCGGACTCGTCTGCAAGCGCTTGTGACAAAGCGCGCCAAAGTGCTTGGGAGCCAAGGCAATCCGGTGTCAACACGGCACTGCCAGCGGGCGCTGGTTGCCCGTCTAGCAGACCGGATGCGTCGGTCAGAAACTGCCCAAGCGGATGCTCCGACGCATACTCCGCGATGACGGTCTTCGCCTCGAGCGTGAACCCCACCGAGATGTAGGACTTCGCCAGGTCGATCGCCGTTTCAGGATCGCCAGTATCGAACTCGCCGACGAGCGACCGGCGCTTCTCAGCAACGGCATTGATGAATTCGGTGGAAGAGGGATAATCCGGCAGCAACAGGCGTTCGCGCGCAAAACACTGCTCGACCGCACGCGGGGTTAAGCTGGGTTCTGCGTCCACAAGCTCGACAGGCGGGGTCCGTTCAGGGTTTTCAGACTCTGCGGGGACAGGATTTACAACTGTGCCAGCGCTTCCAAGACCGTCGTCTTCGGAAACAGTGCTCGACGAAGGTTCAATCTCGGCCTCAGTGCGGGTCGCGACTTCACTGGGCTCTATCGCGGGACGAGGCTTGGCTGCCTCAGCAGTCGCTGCTTCCGGCATGTCGTCAATATCGGCAGGACGGTCATCAAGTACTTCGTCTTGCTCCAGCAGCGCTGTGGCCTGCGCTGCTTCGTCTCCTGGCAACGGTTGCAGATCGACCAACCCAGCTTCCGCCGCGCGGATGAGTTGTTGCATGATCTTCTGACGTGCCTGATCAGCGTCCAGGGTGCGGTCGTCCCCCGCCGAAGCACTTTCTCCGTTTGCAGAATCGGAGGTCGTCGAGGTGGCGCCAGAATCTTTTTGAACCTTCCGGGGCGGTTCAGGTGCTGCGATCGGCGCACGTGCGAGGGCCGCACCAGATGCCAAAAGAAATGAGCTCACAGCCAACGCACCAGCCAAACATTCGACCCAACGGGTCCGAAGCAACGACGCGCGCGTCTCCCGAGCCAAAGCACTCGTGCCCACCTGTGAGGATCGCAACATCAAGCGGCGTCCTTTAGTGCCTTGAGCGCATCGTCCATTTCGTTGAAAGACGGACGCATCCCCGAATCGACGTTCTGACGCGCCACCTCAATACAGATCTGAGGCGAGTGTTTGTGCAGGCTCGCCACGAGAATATCGCGGATCAGCTCATAGAACTTGTGATCAGACTCGGCGATTTCCTTCATCTTGTTGGAGAGTGGGCCTGTGATCCCATAAGCGAGAAAAACACCCAGGAACGTTCCAACAAGCGCACCGCCGATCAACCGACCAAGAACCTCGGGGGGTTGGTCGATCGACCCCATTGTCTTGATCACACCGAGCACGGCGGCGACAATACCAAGTGCCGGAAGCCCGTCCGCCACGGTCTGAATCGCATGGCTGCCGTGAAGCGCGTGATGCAGGCGGCCCTCAAGCTGCTTCTCGAGCACATCCTCAAGTTGGTGCGGGTCGTCATAGTTCATCATGCTCATGCGAATGCTGTCGCAGATCATGTTGACCGCACCCTTGTCAGCGAGGATTTTCGGATAGGCTTGGAAAATCGGTGAACTTGCCGGGTCTTCGACATGCGTCTCGATCGCCACCGGATCTTTTCGCGCGATCTTAATCAGTGAAAACAGCAGACAAAGCAGGTCCTGATAGTCCTGCTTCTTCCATTTAGCGCCCTTGAACGCCCCACCGACATCCTTGAGCGTGTGCTTGATCACACCGCCAGAGTTGGCAACGATGAATGCACCCGTGGCCGCACCACCGATCATCATCATCTCGAACGGCAGTGCCTTGAGGATGATGCCCATCTTGCCGCCAGCAAGAAGATAGCCACCGAAGACCATGACCATCACGACAACGATACCGATAATCACGCCCATACGTACTGACGCTCCTGGTCTGCTTCTCAGCCGGTTACGCGACCTTGAATGATGCAGAATCATTTAGGAGTCGTGAAATGGCGCGAAGGATCCGCCGTTGCGCTGCCATGAATGTGCACGATAAGCTGGCAAACCACTGGGGAGCATGCGCCGACGTACCCCGACGAATAAGCCGAGTGACGCCCCGAACATGCCGCGCAAGGATCGCATTGATGCCCTCGGGGCCACGGCCCTGATCACTTTCTCATTCCTGATGGGCATCAATCAGGTCATGATCAAACTGGTCAACGCAGGCATGGCGCCGGTGTTCCAAGCGGGCGCCCGATCGGCCTGCGCAGTGCTGCTGGTGCTTGCGATTGCACTCGTTGCGCGAAAGCGGCTTTCCGTCACGGACGGCTCGTTCTGGCCAGGAATTCTGTGCGGGCTGCTGTTTTCCTTCGAGTTCCTGCTGCTCTTTGAAGGACTGGAATACACGGCCGTCAGCCGGGCATCGGTCATCTTCTATACAATGCCTGTCTGGGTCGCGGTTGCCGCGCACTTCCTGATCCCAGGGGAACATTTGACGCCCAGACGCGTGCTCGGGTTGGCGTTGGCCGTGGTCGGCGTGGCCGTCGCCTTGCTGGATGAACCTCCTGCTTTTGCGCCCGACGCACTGACCGGAGATCTTATGTGCCTTGCAGGCTCAGTCTGCTGGGCAGGGATCGCGCTGACGGCGCGGTTGACCCGGCTGAGCCGGTCCGAGCCCGAGATGCAGCTCATCTATCAACTCGCGGTCTCCGGTCCGGTCCTGCTTTTTCTGGCGCCTTGGTTCGGTCCGGTTCTGCGTGAGGTGACCGAAACCATCCTCTGGATCTTCGCGTTCCAGGTCGTCGTCGTCGTCTCAATCGGATTTCTGGTCTGGTTCATGGTGCTGCGCGTCTATCCGGCCTCGGACATGACCGCTTTCAGCTTCCTCGCACCGCTTTTCGGCGTGATCGCCAGCTGGGTCATCCTCGACGAGCCCTTCTCATGGTCCGTCGTCGCAGCACTCGTCATGGTCGGAACGGGAATCGCGATGGTCAGTTGGCGTCCAAAACCGGGCTAGAGGCGGCGTTTGCAGCCTCGGGTCACGCGCCTCTTTCCCTTTCCGAACAGATGCTCCAAAACCTCCGCAGACATCAGGGGAGGTCGTCGATGGCACTGAAACGCATGGTGGTCGAGCTCGGAATGGGCGTCGACCTGCAGGGCGAGGACTACACAAAGGCGGCCTGCCGCGCCGTTCACAATGCACTGCGTCAGAACTCGCTGACCGTGGCACCTGCCTTCGGATGCGCGCGCGAGGACATGGTCCTGACCGTGATCATCGGTGTGGCGCAGCCCGACAAGGTCGATACCGACGCCGTCTCGCGTGAACTCCCGTATGGCAAGCGCACGATCCAAGTGGTCGAGGGCGGCATGGACACGCCAAAGGATGACGGTCCCTATCGCACGATCATGGCCAATGCTGCCGTGCTCGTAGACCTCGAACTCCCGGAGGGTACGTGATGACCGAGATCAAGCGCATCATTCTCGAGATGGGCACCGGCAACGACCTGCATGGCGGTGACTACACCAAGGCCGCAAAGCGCGCGGTTCAGGACGCACTGCACCATTCTTCGTTGCCGATGTTCAAGAGCTTGAATCTCGATCCGAACAGCATGGAGATCGAGTTGCGCCTCGCAGCACAGGAACCGTCCAAGATCGACCTTGATGCGGTGGCGGCCACCCTGCCCTATGGCAAGGTGACCCCGGTGGCCGTGAAAGGCGGCCTGAACCTGCCGGATGGAGACGACGGCGCAGAAAGCGTCATCGTCAATGCCGGGATCATCGTACGTCTTCCCATCGGCTGATTCTGTCAGATCGTTAGCGCACTGCCGCCAGCCGGATCTCGCGCGCGCGGACCAACTCTGCCAGTTGCTGCTCGACCCGTGCCGTCAACGCGGTCACGAGGCGTTCGACCGCAAGGTCATAATCCGAGTGATCGGACTGATCCGAGTCGTCCCACCAGGCACGATCCGGCAAGTCCAGGTCAACCTCTGCCGTGGCAGACGCATAGGGATAGCCATTGCGCACATCGATCAGAACGGCGCGCGTGAGCCCTTCGCGGCCTGGCGCATCGGAGCGCATCGGTCCACGCGCCAATACGGTGATCGAGGAAAGCCCGTGCTCCAGCCCATTCTTCCTGCTCTGGGCGCCGACTTCATAGACCAGCACGGCATCGAAGTGCTGCCGCGCCGCGCCGATGCGCACCCGGCTCAGAAGCTCCGAGGTCGCGTCACTGATCCGCCGGTGATCGTCCGGCAGGACGGCCTGATAGGCGTATTCTGCAATGAACGGATCAAGCGCTGACAGGCTTCCAAGTGCGGCGTGGCGCTCGAACGCTGCTTGCCAGATCTTGCTTTCACGAGTTGGCACCAGACTGAACGTACCGCGTTCTATGCGGACCAGAGCAATCCGAGCGGGGACCGGCAGAACAGGCTCCACCGCAGCCGCTTTGCGCACCAGATCCTCGACCGTCGCGATCTCGATCGTCTCCACCGATTCCTTGCCATGCCCTAGTGCCGTGCGATGCAACACTGTCTGACGTTCGACCGCGGTTTCAGCGGCCCGCGCGAGATAGGCCGCTCCGGACGTTGTCTGCGTGCCCGCCGTACAGGCGCCCAGCAGCAGTGCCGCAACGATTAAGATCAGTCGTGATTTCATGATATCCTCCTTTAAATGGGTAATTTACCCATTAATTCCACACATAAGGGACTTATGACTTGACCGCAAGAGAAATATGGGGATTTATCCCATTTATGCCAGTGATCGAAGATTCATTCAGACGCGTGCTGCGCCCCTTGGCCCGGCTTATGATTGCCCGTGGGAACCGGTTCGGCTGGGCGAGCGATCGTCTGAAGGAGGCGTTCCTGGACGCCGCCGAAGCCGCCTTTCCGATCGACGGAAAACGTTTGACCGACAGCCGGATCAGCCTGCTGACCGGATTGCAGCGCAAGGACATCAAGGCGCTTCGCAACCGCGGACCGGACGCCACTCCGGCAACTGGCCAAGGCCCCCTGCCGAGGATCGTTGCCGCCTGGCACAGCGCCCCGGGCTACCAGGGGAACGACGGACAGCCATTTCCCCTGCCGCGCAGCGTGCAGGATGGCCCGTCTTTCGAGACCCTTGTAGCCCAGGTCAGCCGCGACATTCACCCGCGCACGGTCCTGGATGAACTCCACCGTCAGCACCTCGTGCAACTCGACGGTGACACCGTGATCCTGACAACCAACGCCGTGATCCCCGCTGGCGACGACACGGCGATGCTGGGCTATCTCGGCGCCAATCTCGGCGATCACGCCGAGGCAACAGTCGACAACCTCTCGGCGCCTCCCGGTTCCGCGCCGTTCTTCGAACGTGCGGTCCACTACAACCGTCTCACGCCAACCGCGCTCGATGAGCTCGAAGCGTTCGCGCGACGGGAACAATCCGCGACGTTGGCGCGAATCAACGTCCGTGCACTCGATTTGCAGCGATCCGGCGCCGGCGATCCCGACGCCACGGGGCGCTTCCGCTGCGGGGCCTTCATCTACCGCGCGGATCTTACGGACGGTCCGAGGGAGACTGACAAATGACGAAATGGATCGCGCTCGCGGCGGTCATCGGGCTTGCGGCATGCGCCGGGCAACCGGTCACGCCAGTCTCGCCACCCGAACCGACATGCGTCAAACCAGACGAGGAGGAACCGATCGACGGGGGTCTCGGCGGAACGGGGAACACTTTGCCCGTCTGCGAGGATTGAGCTCTCTCACGGGATGCGATCCACCAGACATCCAGAAGAATGCTCAGCCCGAGGTCGCACGCGGTTCACACACGAACACCAAACCATGGATCGATCCTGTTGGATCCGCTCTGAGCCACGGCCTGCCGATACCCGACAAATCGCTCTTGATTTGCGATCCCAACGACATTTGGTAACGATACCATCCGACGACGCGCTCGGGGGTGCCGATATCAAAAAAACCTCGAAACGAGGTAGATGCCCCACCCTCGACCGCGCCGCACGCCGACCACCCAAGGGGATCTCATGACGACCTTTCTCGGCTGCATTGCCGACGACTTCACCGGCGCAACTGATCTTGCTGCCTTGCTCGCGCGCAGCGGCGTGCCTGTTTCGCTCAGGCTCGATCTGCCGAACAGCCCCCCTGACCCTGACGACATTGCTCCGATCGAGGTGATCGCACTGAAATGCCGGACGGCCCCCGTGGCCGAGGCGGTGTCGGAGACACGCGCGGCTCTGGCGTGGTTGCAGCAAGCAGGCGCGCAGCGGTTCTTCTGGAAGTATTGCTCAACGTTCGACAGCACGGCCGAGGGCAATGTCGGTCCCGTGGCCGAGGCGCTGATGGCCGATCTCGGCACCGACCGCACGATTTATTGCCCCGCATTTCCCGAGAACGGGCGAAGCATCTTCATGGGCAATCTCTTCGTCGGCGAACAGCCGCTGGCCGAGAGCCCGATGAAGGACCACCCGCTCACGCCGATGCGCGACAGTAACCTCATGCGCTTGCTCGAACCTCAGGTTACGCGGCCCGTCGGCCTGGCCAACCGCCTTAAGGTTGCCGCAGGTGCAGGTCCGCTGCGAGACTGGATCAATGCCCTCGCCGCCGAGGGTGTTGCTCACATCGTCGTCGATGCCGTCGCCAACGAGGATCTCTACACCATCGCCCAGGCCTGTCACGACTTGCCACTGATGACCGGCGGGTCCGCCGTCGCCATGCCACTGCCGGATCTCTACCGTAAGGCGGGACATCTGAGTGGCGCGGCGGACACGGAGAGCACCTCAGTGCCAGAGGGTGGAGCCATCGTGCTGTCCGGGTCGTGCTCGGCCATGACCCGCAAGCAGGTCGCAGCCTTCGCCGCGACCAATCCGGCCTTCAAACTCGACCCGATCACGCTCGCGAAGTACGGCCCAGGGGCAGCGCTCGACTGGCTCGCAGCACAGGCGAAAGCCCAGACCACAATCGTCTATGCCACCGCCGAGCCCGAGGACGTCCAAGCGGCGCAGTCCGCACTTGGCACCGCAAAGGCCGGAGAGGTCGTTGAACAGGCGCTCGCCGAAATCGCCATTGCCGCGCGGGACAGCGGAACCCGCCGCTTTGTGGTGGCGGGCGGCGAGACCTCCGGTGCTGTCTCCAAGGCTCTGCAAGTCACGCGTCTTGGGATCGGGCGAGAGATCGCGCCGGGCGTGCCCTGGACCTTCACAACCTCCGGCGGCACGCCTATCGCCCTCACACTCAAATCCGGCAATTTCGGCGGTCCGGAGTTCTTCGCCGAAGCCCTCGCCCTGCTCGACCAGTCATGACCGACGAGGTGCGCCTGCGCGAACAGATCTGCCTGCTTGCCAAGTCGATGTTCGACCGGGGCCTGACCATGGGTTCGTCCGGCAACATTTCGGTCCGTCTGCCGGATGGGCGCTTCATCGTGACCCCAACCGGGTCCTGCTTCGGCCGCCTGGACCCTGCGCACCTGTCCTTGATGGATGCCGACATGGGTCATCTCAGCGGCGACAAGCCGACCAAGGAAGTGCCGCTCCACTCGGCTTTCTATGAAACCCGCCCACGCCAGACCGGGGCCGTCGTGCACCTGCACTCCTGCCACTCGGTGGCGCTCTCGCTCCTGCCGGATGTCGACCCGGACAACATGCTGCCCCCCCTCACCGCCTACGGCGTGATGAAGCTCGGCAAGGTCGCGATGCTTCCCTACTTCATGCCCGGCGACCCGGCCATGGGCGATGCGATCAAGGGACTTGCAGGCAAACGCTCGGCCGTCGTTCTGGCCCACCATGGCCCCGTCGTCGCGGGCAAGGATCTGGAAGCGGCCTGCTACGCCATGGAGGAGCTTGAGGAGACCGCCAAGCTCACCCTGATGACCCGCAGCCTGTCGCCGACGCTTCTCACGGACGCGCAGATCCAGGGCCTGGTGCGGAAATTCGACGTCGAGTGGGATTGACATCGCGCCGCTCCCTTGCCACCCGACGCGCCCGGATTACTTCGTGCAACACTGGGAGGCGACAATGACCGAAAAAAAGGCGGGCCAGACCGAACTCTATGCCCTGTTCGACCGCCACGGCATTGGCTACACGCACAATACGCACCCGCCCTTGCACACGGTTGAGGAGTCCAAGGAACTGCGTGGTGACTTGCCCGGCGCACACGTCAAAAACATGTTCCTCAAGGACAAGAAAAGCCAGCTTTGGCTGGTGACCTGCCTGGAGTACCGCAAGATCCGCATTCGCGACCTGGAGAAGCAGATCGGTGCTACGAAGGCAAGCTTTGGCAAGCCAGACCTGCTGTGGGAGGCGCTGGGTATCCGGCCAGGTGCCGTCTCGCCCTACGGGTTGATCAACGATCCCGATCACAGCGTGCGCGTCGTGCTCGACCAGCAGATGCTGGAAATCGACCCGATCAATGCGCATCCGCTGCACAACGAGGCCACAACCACATTGCCGCGTGTCGATTTCATGCGGTTCTTCGAGATCACCGGACACGCGCCGATCATCGTCGACTTTGACGCGCTTGAGGAGATGGAACGTGCGCGGCAGGACGCGGCCTGACGGTCCGAAAACCGCCACATCAATTGCACAGAACGTCCTGAGGCTCTATCTGGAAGCCGAAAAAACAGGACCATGGGGATAACATGATTGAACTGGGCACCTCGTCGGACGCCTCCACCGCCTCGGGCGGCGGCGTGATGGACACGACCGACGCCACGTTTGTAAAAGACGTGATCGAAACCTCGCGCGAGACACCCGTTGTCGTTGACTTTTGGGCGCCGTGGTGCGGCCCATGCAAAACGCTCGGCCCGATGCTGGAACAGGAAGTCGCGGCGACCAACGGCAAGGTCCGGATGGTCAAGGTCGACGTCGACAAGAACCAGATGATCGCGGCGCAACTGCGTGTCCAGTCGATCCCAGCGGTCTTCGGCTTTGTCGACGGTCAGCCGGTCGATGCGTTCATGGGTGCGGTCAGCCCGGCCGAGGTGAAGGACTTCGTGCAACGGCTTGCCAAGGGTGCGGGCGCAGGCGCATTGGACGAAGCCCTGGATGCCGCCGAGGAGATGCTCGAACAGGGTGCCCTTGCCGAAGCCGCGCAGACCTTCGCCGCCATCCTGGGTGAAGATCCCGAGAACCCGCGAGCCATGGGCGGAATGATCCGGGCGACCGTGGCCGCTGGCGACATCGAACGCGCACGTACCATGCTCGAGCAAGTCCCCGCCAGCATCACGGAAGATCCGGCGATCGCCGCCGCGCGCGGGGCGGTCGAACTGGCCACACAGGCCGAGGACGCGGGCGAAACCGCCGACTTGCGTGCGGCTATCGACGCCGACCCGAACAACCATCGGGCCAGGTTCGACCTCTCGGTTGCCCTCGCGGCGAGCGGTGACAACGAAAATGCGATCGAAGAACTGCTCGAGCTGTTTCGCCGTGACCGCGAATGGAACGACAGCGCTGCCAAGGAACAACTCATGACCCTTTTCGACACGCTCGGGCCGAAAGACCCGCTGGCCCTCAAAGGCCGCCGGCGTCTCTCCTCGATGATTTTCGCGTGAACTTGATGGCGCGCCGGTTCTCGCTCGCGGACCTGCCGGATACCATTCCGGTCTTCCCGCTGCCCGGCGCGCTGATTCTGCCGCGTGGCCGCCTGCCGCTCAATATCTTCGAGCCGCGCTACCTCGCGATGCTCGACGACGCACTGAAAAGCGACAACCGACTGATCGGCATGGTACAACCTTACGAGGACAACTCGGCACCGTCGAGGCTGCACTCCATCGGCTGTGCCGGACGGGTGACCTCGCTCAGCGAGACCGAGGACGGCCGCTACCTGATCGTTCTGACCGGCGTTTCGCGCTTCCGGATGGTCAAGGAGATCGAGGGTTTCACACCCTATCGCCGGGTCGAGGTGGCGTGGGGCGATTTCTCGCGCGATCTGGATGGCCGGGAAGACCTGGATGACTGGGACCGCGAGGCCTTCCTCGGCTTGCTCAAACGCTACTTCGACGTCGCCAATCTCAGCTCGGACTGGGACTCGATGCGCGATGCAGACTGCGAGATGCTGCTGAATTCGCTCTCGATGATGTGCCCCTTTGCCACCGAGGAGAAGCAAGCCCTGCTCGAAGCCCCGAGGTTGACCGACCGGGCCGAAACCTTGTCGGCCCTGATGCAGTTCGCCATCGCAGAAAGCGGCGGCAGCCGGGGCGTACAATGACCGGCGACGAAGGGGCCGAAAGCTATCAGCCCGCGTCGACACCGCCGACAAGCCCCCGCCTGTTGGAAACGCTGGTGTGCCCGTCGACCGGAGGTCGCCTGATCTACGACGCCGAACGCCAGGAACTGCTCTCGAAGTCGGCCAACCTCGCCTACCCGATCCGCCAGGGCATCCCGATCATGCTGGTCGACGAGGCCCGCACGCTCGAGGACTGATCCGACTGCCGCTCACTCCGCCCGGCGCCCATCATTGATGAACTCGGCGACGATCGCTGCCATGTAAGTGCGCAGGATCATGTTCATCCGGCGCTGATAACCGCGCCGCAGCGACCGATACCAGTCGGCCACGTCCTGATCCAGGCTCAGCGTCATCTTGGTCTTGCGCACCGTCGTTGGCGTGTCCTTGTGCAGGTGGAACCATTCCGCCGGTACGGTTTCACGCGCCTTCTGACGCTCCCAGTACTGACGATGAAACTCCCGGATCTAGTCCAGACCTTGGTTGAATTCCTTCAGGTCTTCCGCTGTCACGCTTAGCTTTCCATCACCCAACGCCATCACACCCTCCACTTGCGTCCCGGCGCTGAGGTATCGGGCAATTAGCTTAAATTTTCGTAATCCCCCCCAGTCGAGTCCGCGTTGTCACCGATGCGGTACGACGTAGGTATGCGTTGCAGTACCATTGCACTACGTTTGCATTACCGATGCACCCATGCCTGAATAACAGCGCCAGGGGCGTCAATTGTTCCACGTCCAGGCGCGCAGACGGAAGTCGTTCTCGCCCGATTTGTCCGCGCCGCGTAGCAGGAAGATCGAGTGGTGCGCCATGTTGAGCCCACCCCGCTCGGCATGCATTTTCTCTGCTATTTCACGGTCATAGACGCTGGTGGTCGGCATCATCCGCATGGTCATGCCCCTGCGCGGATGGGGTGAGCGGTTCTCCTCGGAGCCGTGCGCGATATAGACATCGTGCAACGCCATCTGACCGGCCTCGAGTATCAGGTCCTCGGCCAACGAGGCATCGTACTCGTCAGACCTAAGCTCCTGATTCAAAGTATAATTCGGATCATCCTTCTGGTCATGCGCCATCAGGCGGTTGGTCCTGTGACTGCCCGGAATGTATTGCAGTGGCCCGTTTTCAGGGGTGCAATCGTCAATCGCAATCCAGACGGTGCAGGTCGCCAGAGGACGGATTGGCCAGTATTGCCCGTCCTGATGCCAAGGCGTCTTCTTGCCATTCAGGGCAGGCTTGGCGAAAAAGCTCATATTCCAGAGGCAGATATCCGATCCGATCAACTGCTCGACCATGTCCAAGATGTTCGGATCACGGGCATAGTTAAGAAACCCCAGATCATAGCTCAGCAACACCGAGGCATTGTCGCGAAACTCTGGGTGCCGTGCTAGCAAGTCACTGTGGCGGTTGCGAATTTCCTGTAGCTGCGGCTCAGACAGCCGGTAGTCCGGTACCACATAGCCTTTGGCGTGATAGGCCTCGATCTGTGACTGGCTGAGCATGATCTCTCCAATCCTAGGAAAATTCTAGCTGTTCGGTGCTATCTCGGTCATCGGCGGTTGGCAAAAGGCAAAGTCCACCCCGTCCTCGGCTTGCAGGACTTCATCGAGATACAGTTTTCGATATCCGCGCATCGTGCCGGTCAAATGATCCGGAATATCCGCAGACCGGGCCGCAAGCTCAGGCTCCGGCACTAACAGATCCAGCCGCCGGTTCGGCACATCCAGCCGGATTCGGTCACCCGTACGCACCAGGCCCAGCGGACCATCGCCCACGGATTCCGGGCTGACATGCAACACGATGGTGCCCGAAGCCGTGCCCGACATGCGCCCGTCCGAGATCCGGACCATATCCTTAACCCCTAGACGCGCCAGCTTTTTGGGGATCGGGATCAGGCCCGCCTCCGGCATCCCGGGCGCTCCTCTGGGACCGATTTTTTGCAGCACAAGGACGTCATCAGCCGCCACATCAAGATCAGGATCGTCCAGCCGGTTCGCCAGATCCTCCAACCCCGCGAACACGACAGCGCGCCCTTCGTGTACCATCAGATCAGGCGAGGCCGCGGACTGTTTGATGATCGCTCCATTGGGTGCCAACGAACCTTTCAGCAGCGCCAGCCCACCTTCGGGATAGATCGGATCAGATCGCGGACGTACTACGTCCTGAGGCCAATCGGGATTGCTCTGATCCAGCACCTCACCAAGCGTCCGACCATCGACCCTCGGCGCAACCAGATGTAGCAAATCCTTGATTTCATACAGAATTCTGACCAACCCTCCGGCTGCCTCCAAATCCTGCATGTAGTGCGAACCGGAAGGTTTCAGATTCACCAGGACAGGCGTCTCACGCGCCATGCGATCCACCGCCTCCAGATCGATCCGGATCCCCAGCCGCCCGGCAATCGCTGTCAAGTGAATGATCCCGTTGGTCGACCCGCCAATGGCCAGCAGCACCCGTAGCGCATTCTCGATCGCCCGACGATCCATGATGTCCTTCGGCCGGACACCTTCCGCCGCGAGGCGCACAGCCTGACGGCCAGTGTCCTCGGCAATGCGGCGGCGTTCGGCGCTCACGGCAGGCGCGCAGGCCGAGCCCGGCAGCGCGATCCCCAGCGCCTCTGCGATCAACGCCATGGTCGAGGCTGTGCCCATCACCGAGCACGTGCCCACACCCGGCACAAGCTGTTCATTAACCTCGGCAATCTCGGTCTCATCGACCTCGTCCGCACGAAACGCGGCCCAGAACCGGCGGCAATCCGTGCAAGCGCCAACGACACCCCCCCGATGGGAGCCCGTCAGCATTGGCCCTGTCACAAGCTGGATCGCGGGCACGTTGGCCGAGGCGGCCCCCATCAGCTGCGCCGGTACGGTCTTGTCGCAGCCGCCGATCAGAACAACCGCATCCATGGGCTGGGCCCGGATCATCTCCTCGGTGTCCATCGACATCAGATTGCGCAGATACATTGAGGTTGGATGCGAAAAGCTCTCATGCAAGGAAATCGTCGGGAATGGCACCGCCAACCCGCCCGCCATCTGAACCCCGCGCGTCACCGCCGCGATCAGGTCCGGCATGTTGCCATGGCAGGCATTGTAGCCCGAGCCGGTGTCCGCAATGCCGATCACAGGGCGCGACAGCGCAGCTTCGGAATAGCCCATGCCCTTGATGAAAGCGCGGCGCAGGAACCGCGAGAACCCAGCGTCGCCATAGGACGTCAGGCCCTTGTCCATGCCTTTATTGCTGCGTTCAGCCATGTCACGAACCTGCCGCGCCCCTGCGCGCCAGGCAAACCAGCAGGCTGATATCAGGCAGGATCTTCGATGAAGAACTTGTTCGGGTCGATCTGCACGTTTCGGCGGATCTCGCTCAGCGCGACCGTGGTAGCCAAACCTTGCGCATCCTCGACGATCCACTGGGTCAGTTCCAGCGGATTGTCGTTGAAGACCATGGTGATCGAGCCTTGCTCCGACGCATCAGGGTCAACGGCGACGATCCGCAACTGTCCAGCGCTGCGTTCGATGCGCTGGATTGCACCTTCGTCGCGAAGGTTCACGCGATCACGCAGCAGCAGGTCGAGCGGCGTCTCGCTCAGCGGAAACCGATCCAACGTGTTGTCCAGAGTGTCGTAGACACCGACCCAGAAGCCGTCAGCGACGATCAGGGCCGGGTTCGGCGGGCGATACTCGAACCGGATTCGACCGGGACGACGCATGAAGAACAGGCCCTCGGACAGGTCGCCGTCTGGGCCGACCTGCACGAACGAGCCCTGCATGGTGCCGATCCCGTTCAGATAGTTCGAGATTCGGGTCAGATCGGCGGGATTGGCCTGTGCAAAGGCCTGCGGCGCTGACAACAAGGCAAGTGCGCTGATGCCTGTGGTCATCAGATTGCGTCTGTTCATGGCCCGTCTCCTCACGAAATTCTGTCAAACCAAGGGCGACATCCGCCGCTCTACCCGCATCCAACGCACGCGACGCGCCGCTCCGTTGATAGTGGCGCACCAACGCCCTGACAAGCGCGTGAGGTTCGTTGCAAGTATCGCCACAGCGCTGCCCAAATTGGCCGAGCAATCCGCAATTCGTCCCAACCTCGCCCCCGGATCGGCACGGAGCGGTCGATTCGCTCCCTCAAGAGAAGTCTCAACAGGGGAGGACACCAACATGCTCACAGCTACAACGATCGCTCCACGCGCCATCCCGGCCGCTCTTGCGCTGGCCATTGCCGGATATCTTGGTGCCGCTTTGCAACCAGCATCCGCGATCGAGCGTTGTGAGGCGAACTATACCGTACAGTCCGGAGACACCCTTTCGCGCATTGCTCAGCGCTGCGGAACGAGCGTGCAGGATATCATCTCTGCCAATTCCAAAATCAAGAATGCTACGCAGATCCGGGTTGGTTGGGACCTGAAGATGCCCGGGACGCCCGTCGCTACCGCTGCAAAAGTACAGGTCGTGAGCAAGGACCCGCAGGAACTTAGAGGTCGCATTTCCAACGGGCGCTGGTGCGCGCAACTAGTATCCAATGACGGAACGATCTACGGGCTTGTCGGTCGCGGAGGGATCTTCCGCAGCGGCGCAAAGGTCACGGTGCGCGGACACACCGTAAACGACCCGCAATGCAATACGGATCAGACCTTCGTCGTCACGGAGCTTGAGAAGCACTGAAGTGCAGCGCTAGCGCTCTTCGATCAGGATCTCTCGCTTGCCGACAGCATTTGCAGAGGTGACGACACCCTGATCTTCCATCTGCTCAACCAGGCGCGCGGCCTTGTTGTAACCAATGGCGAGCTTGCGTTGAATGTACGAGGTGGAGCACTTCCGGTCGCGGGCCACGATCGCGACCGCCCGATCGTATAGCTCGTCCTCGCTGTTGCCACCGCCAAGGCCCAGCTTCTCATCGACCAGTGCCTGCGCCTCATCATCCACGCCCTCGGTGACGGCCCCGACATAATCCGGCACGCCCTGCATCTTCAGATGCTGCACGATCTCTTCGACTTCTTCATCCGAGACAAACGGACCGTGCACGCGGCGGATGCGCCCGCCACCCTCCATGTAGAGCATGTCGCCCATGCCGAGCAGTTGTTCTGCACCCTGCTCACCCAGGATCGTCCGGCTGTCGATCTTCGATGTGACCTGGAACGAGATCCGCGTCGGGAAGTTGGCCTTGATCGTGCCGGTGATCACGTCGACCGAAGGGCGCTGTGTCGCCATGATCAGATGGATGCCCGAGGCACGCGCCATCTGCGCCAGGCGCTGGATGCAGGCCTCGATTTCCTTGCCCGCGACCATCATCAGATCGGCCATCTCGTCGACGATCACGACGATGAACGGCAGCTCCTGCGGCTCGAACGTCTCGGTCTCGTAAATCGGCTCGCCCGTGGCGTCATCGAAGCCCGTCTGCACCGTGCGGGAAAAGTCTTCACCCTTCTCCAAAGCGTCGCGTACCCGGGCATTGTAGCCGTCGATATTGCGCACGCCCATGCGAGACATCTTCCGGTAGCGATCCTCCATCTCGGCGACGACCCATTTCAGCGCAACGATTGCCTTTTTCGGATCGGTCACGACCGGCGACAGCAGGTGTGGAATGTTGTCGTAGACGCTGAGCTCCAGCATTTTCGGATCGATCATGATCAGTCGGCACTGCTCCGGCGTCAGCCGATAGAGCAGCGACAGGATCATCGTATTGATTGCGACCGACTTGCCCGAACCAGTGGTACCCGCGATCAGCAAGTGTGGCATCTTGGCGAGGTTGGCAATGATCGGCGCGCCGGAAATGTCCTTGCCCAGCGCCAGTGCGAGCGGAAAGCGTGCGTCGCCGTAATCGCGGCTCTCGAACGTATCGCGCAGCCAGACCTTTTCGCGATCAGCATTCGGCAACTCGATACCGATGATCGAACGGCCCGGTACGGTCGAGACGCGGGCCGCCAGCGCCGACATGGACCGTGCAATGTCGTCCGCCAACCCGATCACGCGGCTGGCCTTCAGCCCGGGCGCGGGTTCAAGCTCATAGAGCGTGACCACCGGCCCAGGCCGGACAGCGACGATCTCGCCCCGCACGCCGTAGTCTTCAAGGACGGTCTCCAGCATGCGTGCATTCTCTTCCAGCGCCAGATCCGACATCTGAGAGCGTGAGATCGCAACTGGCTTCTGCAGCAATGCCAGTTCGGGGAGATGAAATTCCTCAGCGCCTGCATCGTCGAGTGCCAGGGAGGGCTGGCGTTCCGCCTCGGCCTGTCGGCTGCGTCGAGGCTTGCGCATGTCGCGTTCCACAGGCGGGCGCGGTATCTCATCGCCGGGCATCGCCGATTCAATCGACGCGTCGGCTTCCAGAACCTGTGCAGAGAGCGGTGCCGAAAGATCCCCTTGATCGGACAAGCGATCGAAGACGGTGCGTAAGGACCCGAGGGCGGATGACCGCGTCGACGATGTCTCGGCGGGGGCATCACTTTCGACATCCTGCCGCGCATGAACGCGGGCCACGGCCGGATCGGCAACGGTCGCGCGTTCGGTGTCCTCAGACCTCTCAACGCCTCCATCAATCCGATCAAAGCGGAACTCCGGGTCCTGCTTTTTCGCGCCCGGCAAAGGAACCCGGCTCAGATCCGGCATCGACACGGTCGGAACCTTCGGCATCCGCATGCGCCAGCCGCCCGTCGGCGTTGCAGGCTCCATCGTCTCCGACCGAGGCCTCGCCCGCACTTCGCGCAGTTTCGTTACACCCGCCGCGACACCCGAGCGTCCGGCTGAGAACACGGCTGTCGCTACGCCGCGAACAACCAGTTGCAGCGACCGGCCAAGCCAGCTCAGGATAACACGCGCTTCCTCCAGAGTCAGACCAAGCGCCGCGCCTCCGACAAGCGCCAGGGCGAACGCCAAAGCGAGTGCAAGGACACGAATGGCCTGCGGATCGGTCAGCGGCACGAGGTCAAGCAGCATGCGCGCGCCAGTATCTCCCAGCGCGCCGCCCAGGCCCGTCGCCAGCGGCCACCCGTCATAGACCGCGTGGAGAGACGCGAAAACCGGGGCAAAGGCGAGCGCGGGCAAAGCCGGCAGCAGGCGTGCCCAGATTCGTTGCTCTCCCAAGCCAAGCACGAACCGCAACGCCCAGACGAAGAGGAACCCGACCAGCGCCCAGGCGCCCAGCCCCATGTATCGCATCAGCAGATCCGCTGCCCACGCACCCGGTTCCCCGAGCCAGTTGAGCGGCGGCTGCGACGTTCCCGTAAAAAGGCTTGGATCGCCGACATTGAAGGACCAGAGTGCCAGCGCGATCACCACGGCAATTGCCGCGAGACCAAGCCCCAAGAGTGCGTTCACCCATCGGCGCATCGCCGCCGACATATCGGCATCCATCAGTGGCGTGCGGCCCTGATCCCCATACATAATCGCCATACCGGCTCTCCCCGCGGGCCGCCTCCCTGCCCGCTTTGAATCACGTTTCCATAAGCACCGTGCGCACGTGCTCAAGCCCGCGTCTCACATCGTCAGGCGGCGCCACCATCGCCAACCTCAGGTATCGGGTCCCGGGATCTCCACCGCCAAGTGCTGGATCGACCGAGCGAGACAAATAACTGCCCGGCAAAGCCTTCACGCCGGAGCTCTGCCAGAGCTTGATCGACGCCGCCTCGCCATCGCCGACGTCGAGCCACAGGAAAAAACCAGCGTCCGGCGCCGAGTAGCCGGGCAGATTGCCGAGGATCTCGTCCGCAATCGCGTACTTTTGCTGATAGAGTGCTCGGTTGTCGACAACATGTGCCTCGTCGCGCCAGCAAGCCGCCGCCGCGTGCTGTGCGGGGATCGGCAACGGCGCGCCGACATAGGACCGCATCTGGAGCATTCGCTTGCGGTTCTCGGGCCCTGTCACTGCAAAGCCAGAGCGAAGCCCGGCGAGGTTCGAGCGTTTCGACAGCGAGTGGAACGCGACCAGGCGTTCGGGATCCGCACCGATTTCCGACGCCACTTGCAGTGCGCCAACCGGCGGTTCGTTCCGGTAAATCTCGGAATAGCATTCGTCCGCGAATACCTTGAAATCATGGGCTTCTGCGAGGTTTAGCAGCGTCTTCCAATAGTTCCGGTCGGCGCAAACGCCCTGTGGATTGGCCGGAGAGCAGAGATAGGCAACCGTCGTTCGGTCCAGCAAGTCCTTGGGAAGGCTCGCAAAATCCGGCAGAAAGCCGGTCTCGGGACCGCAGGGCAGATAGACGGGCTCGGCCCCGGCCGTGACCGCGGCGACCGTGTAGCACTGGTAGAACGGGTTCGGCAGCAGCACCGCCGGTTGCGCACCATTCTTGAGCTCGGGCGAGAGCGCTACACAGGCGTGATAGAGCCCCTCGCGCGTGCCGTTGAGCGGGAAGACCTGGGCCTCGGGATCGCGGTAACCCTCGGCCACGCTGTAGCGCCGGGCCAGCCAGTCCGAGATCGCCTCACGCAGTTCGGGCAGCCCCTCGTTCGGCGGATACTTCGACAGCTTCGCGGTATGCTCCAGCATAATTTCGCCAACGAAACCAGGGACTTGATGCTGCGGCTCGCCCAGAGACATAGCAATCTCGGGCCCGCCCGGCGCATGCGGTGCCAACAGCCTCCGCAGACGCGGAAACGCGTATTCCGGCAGCTCGGCATAGCGGGCTGGGTACTGCATCATCAGGCCTCGTTCATCGGCGTCTATCGCGCCTTATGCCAATGATACTACCCGGATGCCAGCGCGAGGTCCAGTTCGCCTTGCGTATGAAAGGCTTAACGCCTGCGCCACGGGCACAGCATCGGGACGCGCCTATGGCGACGGGCAGGAACCGAGGCTTTCCGCAAGATAATTTGCGGCAGGACTTTATTGCCGTGTGGAGGTGCCCAAGCACGTGATATCGCCCGTGACAATCTTCACGCAATTTGTCGTTAACCGGATATGGCCGGGTGTTCCGGCCCGTGATGGGCTTGACCCATCCGATTGGCCATGCGCCAATCCGGGACGTGTTTCGGGGCGGGAGCGTACGGGATGAGTGACGAGGGCGAGTTCAGCGAGGCCGACCGCGCTGCGGCTTACGAATTCGCCCGCCAGAAGATCGCCTTAGCGAACATGACGGGCTTAGGGAGCTTGGATCTCCGCCCACACGACCCTGACGGAGTCACGCGAGCGCTAACTAGCTTACCGTCAGAAATTTCTACGCTTAGCAAGCTACAGAATCTGTACCTTGCGAACACGCAGATCAGCGATTTATCTCCCCTTCAGTCCCTGACCGGGTTGCGGGAGTTGAATCTGGAGAACACGCAAGTCAGCGACCTCACCCAACTTGAGGCGCTGACTGGGTTACAGATCCTGCGTCTCTCCAGCACATCAGTCAGTGACCTTACACCGCTCGACGCGCTGAAAAGGCTACGGAGCGTATTCCTAGACTACACGGACGTCAGAGATTTGGGTTCGCTTGAAGGCCTGCGCGAGTTAAAGCGACTCGACCTCCACGGCACAAATGTTAGCGATCTCTCGCCTCTCCAGAAGCTCAGCAAGCTGCAAAAGTTAGAAGTGGGGCAAACGCAGCTGCTTGAGGGCGAACCCGCACTTACGGAAATTTATGATCAGCGGGACCTAAGCGGTCGGCATCAATACGACGGCACGGAACTCGTCCAGAAGATCCTGGAATGGCAGCGGGAGAACGGCAAACTACCGCCAGCGCAAGAACGCGAGAAATTGCTAACGGTCGAGGACCTGCCAGAGCAGGAAGACGATCTGTCGGTTGCCGAGGATGACGGCAAGCTGGAGGTCAAACCCGGGGCGCTGTCGCCCGAGGAACAGGACGACCCGCTGCGCCGCAAGCTGCACGAGCGGTTGAAGCGGAACGTCGACGAGTTGGCGCCGTTCGGGAACTTCCACTACAAGCTGGGTCAGAAGATCAGCCGTCTGAAACGGGTGCTCGACTGCCCGTACGAGGATCTGGATTTCGTCGATGTCTGGTTGGAGATTGAGGAGTTGCGGACCGATGCAGCGCAGGACAACGCGACGCGCGATCCGCCCTATGAGCCGGAACTGCTGAGCACGCTGGCGACAACCATCGATGTCGGCGGGGGCCTGGTGATCGGCATCGACGATGTCGACAAACTGGAAGCGCGCCGTGACCAGATGCGCGAGACAGCCGGGCCGACCAGCGACGAGGCCGCCAAGGAACTCGCCAAACAGATCATCGACGATCCGACGCCGTGGGGCGACCGGCTGCGCCAGTATCTTGGCATCATGCAGGATACCGATCCGGCGGCGTCAGGACGGTTCCGTGCGTTAAATTTCGCGTTGGTGCGAAATGCGATGATCGGCGCGGGTCAGTGGATTCTAAGCAATGCTGGTGCTGGTATCATCGGCGGCGCGTCCTTCGCCGCCGTTACATGGATGGTGAACCATCCGGAGGCCGTCACTGCGTTCGCCGAGTCTATGTCGGCGGGCGCCGGGGATTGGCTGATCCGGTTGGTCGCCCGCGCGAAGGAGATTTTCTACTCGTCAGGCGGTGGTGTGCCGGTTCCTCCGCCAAAGCCGCCGTTCGGGTAGAACCGCACGGGTGGTCTTCTTTCCCGGCGTAGCCGGGCCGCGCCCGTTCAGCGGTTTGCTCGGACCGATGGCGCAATCCGCTTCACCACACGGGCGGGCGCGATTCTCGCACCCACCCTCGGATCGGTCGCGGCCCGAACCGCCCCAAAGCTCAAAACGGATCGATACGTGATACGCTCACAACGCCGAAACCGTTGAGGCACGCAATGCTGCCGCTCGAGACAAAAACCATTGGCTCAATTGGACTTCATCTTCGGCAGCAGCGCCTCGTAGACGACCTCGAATTTCTGATCGCGGAGCCAGAATGCCTTGGAGTCGTCGCCGAACAAAACGGAAATGATCGCAAAGCACAGATCGCAGTCATGGGTGATGAAGTGGCGCGCGAGGATCTTCGCGTACTCCTTCCGCCGTTTTCCAAGCGTTCCGCCGAAATACTTCCCGGCCTTCTTTACACCGGAGTACACGCTTCCGAGTTGCCCGATCACCGGCACTGTCCTGACACCCCGCACGATCGCCTTTCTGGTTTTCTTGCGGATGATGTAGGGCAGTATGTGGTCTGCGATGAAGTCGTGCTCTCCAACCACGCGATCCTTTGCCAGAATCGGGTTGCAGCGCCGGAACTCGGTGTGGCGCTTACGGTGGAGCGATTTCAGCGAGTGGCGCTTGCAGATCGTCTTGTAGGTCGCCACGCCGGAGACACCGGCCGCGCCCAGCAGCGACACGCCCAGGATTGCGGCGGGCAGCAGACCGCCGGTCGCAACAGATCCTCCGGTCAGAGCGACACCCCCGGCGACGAGTTGCGGAACGCCGGCGGTCGTCAGAAGCGCGCTTTGCGGTGCGGCAAAGGCCGCGGCACCCGCCGCCTGAGCGCCTGCCGAGGCGGCGGGAGCACCTGCCGTGCCGACTTCCTGCGCGGTGCGCGCAACCTTCTTCAGAACCTGTACATGGCGGTTGATTGGCGTCTTCTCCGAGTCTTTTGCGATATGCATGAATGTTCGGCGGAAGACCGGCGGGATCGGCGGAAGACCGGCAGCCTTCAGCTTTTCATTCGTCTGGGCGCGCAGCTCGGCCATGAAGTCCGCGCCCAACCGTTCGGCGGCGTCCGGGTCCTTGTCTTCCAGCGCGCGGATGGCCTGGCCGATCTCTTTCAAGATTTCGGCGCTGTCGGTCCGTTTGTAGGCTGCGACCGCCTGAGCCAGCCTGCTCACGCTGGTCGGCGGTTTTTCGCCGTTGAATTCTTCTTCCAGGTGCGTCTCAAACAAGTCGCTGTTGCTTTCGAGAATGGGCATTGGGCCTCTCCTGTTCATGGGCGTGTTGCGCCGCTTTTTCAGCCGCGCCGTCGGTGACGCGATGAACAGGAAACAGTCGTCGGCGTGGTTTATTCGCCGCGTCAGGGGGCCCGAATTGGCGTTGAAACAATTCCCGTGAACATGCTTCCGGGGATCATCAGGGATCGAGAAATTTTATATTTTTCAGAGTGTTATAGAGATCGCCCGCACGCACACGGCCTTACTACACTGCTATTGCTGTTGAATGCGATCACGGCAGGGTCGAGGCGACGTGACCAAATATGTCAGACCGGGATGGATTTGAGGCCGGGCAGGCTGCCGTTGGCTTGCGCGTCCGGCGTGATCAGGCGCCGGGGCGGGTCGCCGATTGCATCTCGATCTGATAGCCCTCGGGGTCGTTGAAGACGAAGGCGCGGATGCCGATCTCGTCGTTGACGAACATCTCGCTGAGGTTCGCTGCACCCTGATCGGCGATGTAGGCATACCAGGCGTCGACATCGGGGACACGAACGCAGAGCTGGACCGATTTCTGCGCGGTCCACTTGTTCATCCCGTGCGCCTCGTCGACCAGCCCGACATGCGCGCCGCCGCCGATGTGCATGATCTTGGCAAGGTGGCCCTGATCGATGGCCAGGGGAAAGCCCATCACATCGCGATAGAACGCCTCGGCCCGGGCAAGGTCACGATAGTAGAGGAACGTGATGGTCAGTTCGGCGGGCGCGTCGGGACGGGGAACACTGCCAGTCATGTCAGAGCTTTCTCGATGGCGCGGCCTATGCGGAGCAGGCGTTCCTCGTGATGTGGTGGGGCGAACAGCATGAAGCCGCACATCGGATTGGCCGTGGGGATCGTGATCGAGGACATCACCAGCAGGTTGCCGAGCCGCGTGTTGCGAAGTGCGAGCAGGTTGCGCTGGGTGAAGTAGTCGTGGTCGTCCAGCAAGCGCTGCGTGTTCGGCGGCATGATCGGTGAGCTTGGCATGACGATCAGGCCGTGCTCGGCGATGCGGGCGACGAGGCTGGCGTGGTGGGCATCCATCTCGGCACGGGCCTGCGCGTCCTTGGCGGGATCTGCGTGCTCACCCTGGCGAAAGCGCGTCTCGAGCGGGGGCCACATGGTGCCGGGCTGGGCTTCGATCTCGGCCCCCCATTCGGCCCAGGCCTCGGACGTTACGATCGGACTGACGTTGGACATCGTGTCGAAGCAGGCCTTGAACTCGGGCACCGGCCCGCGCGTGATCCTGGCGCCTGCCTTGCCGAGCGCGTCAAGCGTGGTCTCGAAGGCGGGTGCAACCTCCGGATCGGCATCGTCGAACACGATGGTCTCGGCGACATGGAACGTCTCGTCGGTCAGGCTCGCGCCATCCCAGTCGGGCAGGTCCACATCGGCGAGGATGGCGAACAGGTGCGCTGCGTCCTCGACCGTGCGGGTCAGGGGGCCGACGGTGTCGTAGGTGCGCGAGAGCGCGATGACGCCGTCGGTCGGGATCACGCCTGCCGTGGTCTTCAGCCCGACGAGATCGTTCCAGGCAGCAGGGATACGGACCGAGCCGCCGGTGTCCGAACCGATGCCCGCAGCCGCAAGACCAAGCTTGGTCGAGACAGCGGCGCCCGACGAGGATCCGCCCGGCGCGCGCTCAGGTACGATCGCGTTCGGCGGCGTCCCTGTCATCGGGTTGACGCCGAGGCCCGAGAAGGCAAGCTCGGTCGTGTGGGTCTTGCCGAGGCAAACCGTGCCTGCGTTGGTAGCACGCCGCAGGACCGTGCAATCGGCCTCTGGAATGCGGCCTTTCAACAGGCGCGTCCCGCCTTCGGTTGCGACGCCTGCCGTGTCATAGAGGTCCTTCCACGAGATCGGCACGCCGTCCAGCGGACCTTTGCGGAAATTCGCCGCCGCACGTTTCGCCGCGCCGAGGGCTTCCGTCCGCGCGCGTTCCGCCGTGGTGCGCGCGTATATGTCATCGCGGGCCGGATGCGCGTCGATGGCATCCAGGAACGCGTCGGTCAGCGCGCGTGGATCGATCTGCCCCGCTTCAATGGCACGGCCCAGATCCGCCGCGCTCATTTTCAACCAGTCTTGCATCGCTTTCGCCCCCTGCGTCCTTCGCGTGCGTGGACATTTGCGGGTGGCGTTCCAATAGTAAAGCCCATGAGCGATCCGAAGTACGATGTTTGTATCCTGGGCGGCGGGCTAGTGGGCTCGGCCATGGCGCTGGCCCTGGACACACAGGGTTTCCGGGTCGCGCTGATTGACCCGGTCACCGCGGATGTCCGAGGCGATCCGGGCTTCGACGGGCGCGCGTATGCCGTGGCGCCGGGCTCGGCCAACCTGCTCCGCGCTTTGGGCGCCTGGGACGCGCTGGAGGACAACGCGCAGCCGGTCACCGGGATCACCGTGCGCGACACCTGCACTGGTCCGGTGCCACCTGCGATGCTGCATTTTGATCCGGCGGAGGGATTGAATACGACGCTGGGCTGGATCGTCGAGGATCGGCATCTGCGCGGCACACTGCTGAACCGGCTGTCCGAAAGCGGCGTGCAGTGTTTGGATGGCGCGCTCGGGGAGGTTGCGCGAGAGACCACAGGGGCAGCGGTCCGGGTCGGCGACGATGCTCTGCGCGCCAGTTTGGTGATCGCCTGCGACGGACGGCGCTCGGCGACTGCGCGGGCAGCCGGGATCCGCTATGTCGGCTGGACCTACGGGCAGACAGGGCTGGTTTCGGCGATCGAGCACGACCTGCAGCATGGTGGTGCTGCGCATCAGGCGTTCTTTCCAGGCGGGCCATTCGCCGTTCTGCCGTTGACGGAAAACCGATCCTCGCTGGTGTGGTCGGAGCGTGACGCAGAGGCAGCTCGGATCAAGGCGCTGTCCGATGACGCGTACCTTGCCGAGATCGCACGGCGCCTGGACGGTCGGTTGGGCGAGATCCGACCCGCAGGCAAGCGCTGGGCATATCCATTGGGACTATCGCTCGCGACCGAGTATGCAAGGCCACGGTTGGTGGTTGCCGGCGATGCAGCGCACGGTGTCCACCCGATTGCGGGCCAAGGCATGAATATGGGCCTGCGTGATGTCGCGGCTTTGACCGAAGTGCTGACCGAAGCCGCACGGCGCGGTGAGGACATTGGCTCGATCGATGTGCTGCGCCGCTATGAGCAATGGCGCCGGTTCGATGCAACGGCGCTTGCGCTTGGTATGGACGCCTTGAACCGGCTGTTTTCGACCGATCTGGGGCCGGCGCAGGCGCTGCGCAATCTGGGTCTCGGGCTGATCGGTCACCTCGGCGGCGCGCGGCGGCTTTTCATAGCCGAGGCGTCAGGCCGGTCGGGAGAAGTGCCGCGGATGCTAGCGGGCCAGCCGCTCTGAGCCGACAGTCGCGGCAAACGCGGCGACTGTTACGAAACCGTCACGGAACAGGCGCAGAAGTCCCCCCAAAGACAGGGGGAGGCCGGTATGGCACGCATCGCGATCAACGGATTGGGACGCATCGGCAAGCTGGTGCTTAAGGCGTTCTTTGAGCATGGCCTGCCGGGTGAGATCGTGTGGTTGAACGATCCCGTTGGAAGGCCGCAGGATCATGCGCTCTGGCTGGAGTTCGACACGGTGCACGGGCGCTGGGGCGCGCAGTTCGGCCATGATGCCGACGGGATCAGCGTCAACGGACATCGGATGGGTCTGAGCCATGTCAGCCGGATCGAAGATCTGGATCTGACAGGCATCGATCTGGTCGTGGACTGCACCGGCACGTTCAAGACGCCCGCCAAGGTCCAGCCCTATTACGACGCGGGCGTGAAAAAGGTGGTGATCTCGGCGCCGGTCAAGGAGGCCCCTGCCCTGAACCTCGTCTACGGTGTTAACCATGATCTCTACGATCCGGCGCAGCACCATCTTGTCACGGCGGCGTCTTGCACGACAAACTGCCTGGCCCCGGTGGTCAAGGTCATCCATGACGAGATCGGGATCGAACACGGCTCGATCACGACGATCCACGACGTCACCAATACGCAGACCATTGTTGACCGCCCGGCCAAGGATGCACGGCGCGCGCGCTCGGCGCTGAACTCGCTGATCCCGACGACCACTGGCTCGGCGACCGCGATCACGTTGATATACCCGGACCTGTCAGGGCGATTGAACGGCCACGCAATCCGAGTGCCGGTGCTGAACGGGTCGCTGACAGATTGCGTGTTCGAGGTGAAGCGCCCCGTGACGGTCGAGGAGGTGAACGGGCTGTTCAAACGATATGCGGACGGGCCATTGCAGGGCATTCTCGGGTTCGAAGACCGCCCATTGGTCTCCGCCGATTTTCTGAACGATCCGCGGTCGTCGATCATCGACGGGCCGAGCACGATGGTGGTCAATGGCACACAGCTGAAGGTCTATGCGTGGTACGATAACGAGTGGGGCTATGCCTGCCGTCTCGCCGACATCGTCCGGATGATGGCGCAGGATCTGTGAGGGACTAGGAAAGATGGAGAGCAGCGGTTCATGAGTTCTGGGTTCCGGGTGATGACTGCGACGTGGGTTACCGCAACATTCGAGATCTAGAAAAAGGCCCGTGCGCAGCGATCCGAGCGTTGCTCGAATCCTACTGGGATCAGTGCAAAGGCTATGCGGACGAGATGTTCCGCGAAGAATTCGCAGTTCAGCCCGATCCGAGGTTCTGGGAACTCTATCTGTTTCATAGGCTACTTTCTGCCGGGAAGGCACTGGTCGAGCGCGCAAGACGGCCGAACGATGGACCGGATCTTCTCGTTGACGATGGTGATCAGCGTGTTTGGATTGAGGCTGTTACGTTCGGTCCGGGTGACGATACGAACCCCGATCGCGTTCCCGATTTGAAGTATGATGGCACGGCGCAGTATGTGCCACTGCGAGAAATCGAACTGCGTATCTCCAGTGTATTCATGAAAAAATCGAACACCTTTATACGATACCTTGAAAATGAGAGAGTGAGTAGAAGTGATCTTTGTCTCATTGCAATTAACCCTGGCCAATTGTCTCCTCAAACTAGCTTTGAGGATAGAGGATCTCCTTTCTGCGTACTGTATCCACTCGGTGATCAATATGTTACCTTTCGAAAAATTTCACCAGAAACGACCAGCGGGTACTACTTTCGAACCGAACTTGAGAAGAGTTCTAGGACGAAAGTTCCGACGGGTATGTTCGCGGATGGGCAGCACGATCACATCGCGGGTGTGATTTGGTCAAACACGACGCTTGGAAACTTCTTTTACGGAGAGAATGACCTGACACTATTTCCAAATTCGACACCCATCCGGCCACTTACCCAAGGATGGTTGGATTGGGCAATCGAATGGGGCGCGAGTGTGCATGAAGACAATCAGTGCACACTAACTAGACTCACATGATGCTCTACTCAATCAGCGCGCTCTTGC